>Ga0207695_10000238_pt1 | contig 144406 bp, 108 predicted proteins | sample KBSC54metaG_FD_184354 | JGI IMG/M metagenome (GOLD analysis project Ga0207695, IMG submission 184354) | Corn rhizosphere microbial communities from Kellogg Biological Station, Michigan, USA - KBS C5-4 metaG (SPAdes) (version 2) | ecosystem: Host-associated > Plants > Roots > Rhizosphere >... | reverse complement strand
ATTTTCTGGATGAATTTACCATCCCTGGGCGCACGGGCGTCGGCTACTACGATGAAATAAAATGGCCGTTTCTTAGACCCGTGGCGTTGCAGTCTGATTTTTACTGGCATCTTAAATAGACATTTAAATGCGTGAACAAATAAGGTTACTTTCCAATTTGGGACTGCAAAGGTAGGTGTCGCCAAAAAATTGTCCAAAAAAATTAATTTTCTGTCTAATCAGCCGGTTCCTTGCAGTCCGCTGTCACATTTCAAAAATAATACATCAAGTTTTAAAGAGCGAATGTTGCAGGCAAAATTTTTTGACACCGCCGGGATTTTAACAGCAAATTACGGACCTGCTTTTTGATCCCTCCACCCGGCTTTTGCCAGGGATTTACCCTTTCCAGCTATATCGCCAACCCCTGCGGGCAGAGGATTTAGCCACAACCTGCCCCCATTTCTTCTAACCGGCCCCCGGGGTTCACCGGCGGCGCCCAAGCGGAGCTTCGGCGGAGCTGCTTCGCCACGCTCCTTCTCGCTCATAACCTTCGCTGCGCTCGGTTACCCATGGGCATCTTATTCATCATCTTCATCATCTGTTTCATCTGGTCAAATTGCTTCAGAAAGGCATTCACCTCGCTGATATCCTTACCAGCCCCCTTCGCCAGCCGTTTGCGGCGGCTCTGGTCGATGGTGTCAGGGTTGGCGCGCTCGAAGGGCGTCATAGAGTTGATGATCGCCTCGATCCCCTTAAACGCGTCGTCGCTGATATCGATGTCTTTTATCGCTTTACCCACGCCAGGTATCATCCCCAGCAGGTCCTTGATATTCCCCATTTTCTTGATCTGCTCCAGCTGCTGCTTGAAATCCTCAAAGTCGAACTGGTTCTTGCGGATCTTTTTCTCCAGCTTCTTGGCCTCGGCCTCGTCGAACTGCGCCTGCGCCTTCTCCACGAGAGTCGTGATATCCCCCATCCCCAGGATACGCTGAGCCATACGCTCGGGGTAAAACACGTCCAACGTATCCATCTTCTCCCCGCTGCTGATGAATTTGATGGGCTTATTGACCGTATACTTGATCGAAAGGGCGGCCCCACCACGGGTATCACCGTCCAGTTTCGTGAGCACCACGCCGCTGAAGTCCAGGCGGTCGTTAAAGGCCTTGGCCGTATTGACGGCGTCCTGGCCGGTCATGGAGTCCACAACGAACAGTATTTCGCCAGGATTTACCGCGGCCTTAATGGCGGCCACCTCCTGCATCATCGCCTCGTCGATCGCCAGGCGGCCGGCCGTATCCACGATCACGACATTCTTATTCTTGCTTTTTGCCTCCTTGATGGCGTTCTGAGCGATCTGAACAGCGTTCTTGTTCTCCGGTTCGCTATAGACGTCAACGCCGATCTGCCCGCCAAGCACCTTCAGCTGCTCGATGGCCGCCGGACGGTAGATGTCGGCTGCGACTAACATCGGCGACAGCCCTTTCCTACCCTTCAGGTAGTTGGCCAGCTTTCCGCTAAAAGTTGTCTTACCACTACCCTGCAGACCGGCGATAAGGATGACGGCGGGGCTCCCCTTGGCGTTAAGCTCGCTTTCCGAGCCACCCATCAGGCTGACCAGCTCATCCTTGACGATCTTGACCATCTGCTGGCCGGGGCTCACGGCCGTCAGCACCTTCTGTCCTTCGGCCTTTTCCCGGACGGTATCCGTAAATTCCTTGGCTATTTTGAAGTTGACGTCTGCGTCGATCAGCGCACGGCGTATGTCTTTTACCGTTGCAGCGATATTCAGCTCCGTGATCCTCCCCTCCCCTTTTATCTGCTTAAAGGCTGACTCTAACCGCTCCGACAAATTCTCAAACATGGTATCTTTTTTATAAATGTGCCGAAGATTCTCAGCTCCCCAAAGACCAGCGTATCTCCGGCAACAACGCTAACCATTGTCCTTCAGAACCTTCCAGCTCCTCCGGAAAAACAAAAAAAGTGAACATAACCAGGTTACATTCACTCTAAAGAGGGTCAAAATTATGAAATCTTAGTGTATTATTCGATCAAATCGTTTCTTTTTGGTTTTCAATTCAATTTCGAGGGTCGACGACTAAATCCCCAGATAACTCCGCAACATCTTCGACCGGGAATTGCTCCTCAGCTTCGTGATCGCCTTATCCTTGATCTGGCGGACACGCTCACGGGTCAGGTTGAACTTCTCCCCAATGTCCTCCAGGCTCATCGGATGATCCACCCCAATACCGAAGAAGAAACAGATCACCTCTTTCTGGCGCTCCGTCAGCGTCTTCAGCGACCGGTCGATCTCCTGCTTGAGGGACTCCTTGTGTTCGATGTTGGTCTCGGCCCTCTCCGCATTGGGATTCTCCAGCACGTCGATCAGCGTGTTGTCCTCGCCTTCTGACAGCGGGGTGTCCATGCTCACGTGACGCGCGGCTATACCTAACGTTGAGGAGACCTCTTCGATGTCCAGCTCCAGGATCTCGGCCAGCTCTTCGGCTGAGGGCTCACGTTCGAACTCCTGCTCCAGCTGCGAATAGGCCTTCTGGATACGATTCGTCAGACCCACTTTGTTCAGCGGGAGGCGAACAATACGCGACTGCTCAGCCAGCGCCTGCAAAATGCTCTGGCGGATCCACCACACAGCATAAGAGATGAATTTAAAACCACGGGTCTCGTCAAAACGTTGTGCCGCCTTGATAAGTCCAAGATTTCCTTCATTAATGAGGTCGGGTAGTGACAGTCCCTGATTCTGGTACTGCTTGGCTACGGAGACGACAAAGCGGAGATTGGCTTTGGTTAGTTTATCGAGAGCTCTCTGATCTCCCTGCTTTATACGAATGGCGAGTTTGACTTCTTCCTCGGGACTGATCAACTCGACTTTTCCTATTTCCTGCAGGTACTTCTCCAGGCTCTGAGATTCACGATTAGTGATACTCTTCGTGATCTTCAGTTGACGCATGCTCATAGGCAGAGGTCTTTAAAGGGTTTTTAGAGTTCTTAAGGCTTTTTTAAATGGATTGGTTAAATTTTAGCCGCACACTTGCGTGTACCCCCGGACCACGTCCGGTTTCTAATTAGCTCAGATAAAAACGAATAAATTAGTCTTTTCGTGCATCAATTAATCGTCAACTGGTTCTCCTGTAGTAGTGACCACCAATTTAGCCATTTTGGAGCTGCTGGCCAATTTTTTAATCAATTGCCTGAAAATCAACATCAAATCGTTAAAATTTAATTAAAATATACCCATTTGCCATAATAAAATATGGTTGAAAAAAAATTTTGATGGTTGAAATTTTTTTCTATCATTGCATCCAGCCGGCCTAAACATTTTGGCAAATATTGGAATGTTGACCGCCGGCCTGGAGGTATTTACCGCGCAGCATGATTTGGTTAGTTGTGGGGTAGCTTGGTCCAAACGACACAATCGCAATAGATGAGTAAGAAACAAATATTTACGTTAGAGTATCCGGTTAGATGTTCACCCTCGATCCTATACGAGTTTTTAAGTACCCCTGCTGGTTTGCAGGAGTGGTTTGCAGATAAAGTCGACGAGCGGGATAACGTGTTCAGCTTTTCCTGGAATGGCACTACCGATAAGGCAGAAGTTACTGAAAGTGAACTAGATAAATTTATTCGTTTTCACTGGATGGACGCTCCGGTCGAAGAATTCTTTGAATTCCGTATCGAGAAATCCGAAGTAACGAACCAAACCATCCTGGTCATTAAAGACTTTGCCGGCAAAAGCGAGGTGAAAGATCAAAGCCAGCTCTGGTCTTACCAGGTGAAGGACCTCTTTCACCGGCTGGGCAACTAACGTCCCCGGCTGTCCGCCGCCCCGTCCGGCAACGCTCCCTCTGAACCTTCTCGTAACACGTCCACCAACACCCGAAATAATCCCCCCAAAATTGGCTGTGCTTCCTCCCAGCGATCGAGCCCGCATGCCGCCGAGAGTTTGAGAAAGGGCAAGTCATCCCCCCAATCCCCCAACTCCTCGCTTACTATTGGCCGGTAGTTCCCCTCCACATGCTCATGCCTCCACTCATCCTCCGATATCCCTATACAAAACCCCGCCTCCGCCAGCCGCGCCCAACACTCCTTCAACACCGGCAGATAACGCCTCAAATATTCCCCCTTCAGATGAAGCGTCACACTAAACGCATGTCCCCACCAAAAAAAAGTCCGTATCGCCAGCACATCCTCACGGCCAAAAAGTCGCGGATAATCCAGCATCACATAAGGGAGCCCCTGATAATTCTCCCCCTTGGATATTTTTGGGGATATCGGCGAGTCCAGCAGGCCCCGATATTCCTCGCTGAGCACGGCAAAAAGCCCCACCACCTTTTTTATGATGGAATTCTTCGTTAAAATCCAGTCCGGCTGCATAACCAGCCGCATTTCCTCTGGCGAAAGTTGTAGATTTGCGCTTTCCATAAACTAAAGATACTTCATCCCCTGTGCTTAGCCGCCTGTTCAAAAAGCTGGACATCCTCATCGTAAAGGCCTTCATCGGTCCCTTTATAGCAACCTTCTTCATCACCCTCTTCGTGCTGGTGCTCCAGTTCATGTGGCTGTACATCGACGACGTCGTCGGCAAGGGCCTTAGCGCGTTCATCGTCCTGCAGCTCCTGGTCTATGTCGCGGCAACAGTCGTTCCCCTGGCCATGCCCCTGGCGGTCTTGCTTTCCTCCATCATGACCCTGGGCAATTTAGGCGAGACCTTCGAGCTCGTCGCGATCAAGTCTGCGGGTATTTCGCTGCTGCGATTCCTGCGCCCCCTGTTCGCCGTCAGCCTGGTATTGACCTGCATCGCCTTTTACTTCAACAACAGCATCCTTCCGCTGGCCAATCTCAAGATGAACACCCTCAAATACGATATCATCATGAAGAAGCCGGCCCTCAACATCAAGGAGGGAGTATTCTTCGACAAGATCGAGGGCTTTGTCATCAAGATCGGGAAGAAGGAAAAGGACGACTCGACCATCCGTAATGTTGTCATATATGAGCAAAACAATACCGGTAACGCACAGGATAATGTGATCATCGCCGATAGGGGCACCATGGTCGTCGCTCCCGACCAGCAGTCCCTGATCTTCACGCTCTTTGATGGTAGCCGCTACTCGGAGCAGGCCGGCAAGGGCGGCGTGCAGATGGGTACCGAGCTCTCGCGGATGAGCTTCAGGAAGTACAAGAAGGTCATGGACCTCTCCACCTTCAAGATGACGCGTACCGACGACAGCAGCTTCAGGAACAACTACCAGATGAAGACGCTTCCGCAGCTCGGCACCTCCATTGACTCCGTCCGACGCATGACCCAGGAATATTCGAAGCGCGCCGGCGACATCGTTGCCCTCAATGTCAGGATCAAAAAATATTTCGACACTACCGGCTGGGACAAGGTAGAAAAGGTGCAAAACCCCCAGCTCGCCTACCTCAAGCCGGTCACCGTTGCCCGCGACTCCCTTCAGCACCTCTGGACCGTCGAACGGAAGAGACAAGACTCTCTCAAACACGCCAAAGACTCGATAGACAAGGTCATCGCCGCCGCGACAAAGAAAGGCGCAAAACCCACACCCGTCATCCCCGCCAACCCTGACGCGGCCCGGCATCAACTACCTGGTTCTCCGGCAGCCCCGATCTTTTCAGACCTGCTGCCCGACAGCGCGTATATCACAGTCCTCGAACGCACCATATCCACCATCAGCGCAGCCAAAACGGGCCTCGACCAGCCGGCCGTCCTCTTCAGCAACGAAGATCACAACCTACGCCAGATGGAAGCCTCCTGGCACGAAAAGATCACCATGGCCGTGGCAGTGCTTGTCATGTTCCTCATCGGCGCACCCCTGGGCTCTATCATCCGCAAGGGTGGTATCGGCCTGCCGCTGGTATTCGCCGTCGTCTTCTTCGTGATATTCTTCCTATTGACCAATTTCGGCCGCAAACTGGCCGGCCAGGCCGTGCTTTCTCCGATGGTGGGGATGTGGCTGGCTACTTATGTGCTGGTCCCCGTGGGCCTGTTCCTGACCTATAAAGCGCTCAACGACAGCCAGCTCTTCAACAAAGAATTTTATTTCCGGTTAACACGGAAAACCAGAACTTTGGCCGCGCGTATACGTTCATGGAAAAAAGCAAGGAAAATATCGGTCTCCAGCGATGGGTCGCAGGCGTAGCCGTTCTCCTGTTCTTCCTCAAGCTGGCAGCCTACTATCTCACGCAGTCTGTAGCGGTCCTCACCGATGCGCTCGAGAGCACCGTTAACGTCATCGCCGGTTTTGTCGCCCTTTACAGTTTGCACGTCGCCGCCAAGCCCCGCGACGAAGACCATCCCTACGGTCATGGCAAGGCCGAATTCCTCTCTGCCGCGGTAGAAGGCGCCCTGGTCCTCATGGCCGGTATGATCATCATCTACGAGGCGATCACCGATTTTATCCATCCCCACGCCATCCAGCAGCTGGATAAGGGCATCTATATCGTCGCCGTGACCGCCCTCATCAATTTTGTCGTTGGCGCCATCTGTATCCGGCGCGGGAAGCTCAACAATTCCATGGCCCTCCAGGCCGGCGGCCGCCACCTGCAGTCCGATACGTATAGTACCATCGGTATCATCGCGGGTCTGGTGATCATCCGTATCACGGGTCTGGTCTGGCTGGACGGCGTCGTTTCCCTCATCTTCGCGGGGATAATTCTCTACACCGGCTACCACATCCTGCGTAAATCCGTCGCCGGGATCATGGACGAAGCCGACCTCCAGCTGCTGCAGGACATGATCGCCTATATCAATGCCCACCGTCGCCCCAACTGGATCGACCTGCATAATCTTCGTGTCATCAAATACGGCGGTCTCCTCCACGTCGACTGTCACCTCACCGTTCCCTGGTATCTGAATGTCCTCGAGGCCCACGCCGAGATCGACGCGCTGACCGCGCTCATCCGCAGCCGCTGGGGCGAGTCCATGGAGTTCTTCGTCCACACCGATGCCTGCCTTGACTTCTCCTGCCGTATCTGCGGGAAGGAAGACTGCAGCGTGCGCAAACACGCCTTCGAGACCCGCGTCGAGTGGACGCTGAGCAATGTCGTCAGGAACAAGAAGCACGAGGCCCCCGTTAAACAGGCCCCGAAAGAACAGCTGCATATCGAGTTTCCCGGATAAGCCGTTCCTTCCTCTGTCCCCCGCGTACCCCAAAGTCGACCCCATTCCCTCCTCTCTCCCCCTTCCTAGATCGATCCTCCCCCTTCGGGTCTACCCCCTTCCAACCCAAATCGGTAATTGATACCATAAAACCTATGCTTTATATAACCCGCCACGCCCCTGCATGAGATAATTTTACAACATCGGCCCCGCTCACTCTCAACCGTCCCCCACCCATTCTTTAACGTTAAAAACCACGCACTATGTTTGAACAAATCGACAACATCGTAGCTGCCTGTATCTCGCTTACAGAAGAAGAACGCCGGATCTTCCATTCGCTCCTGCGCTTCCGGCGGTTAAAGAAGAGGACCCTCCTGCTGCAGGAGAGCGATATCTGCACCTTCGAGGCTTTTATCGTAAAGGGCTGCATACGGAGCTATTATATCAACGGAGACGGCAGCGAGACCAACCTCAGCTTCGCCGTCGAAGGCTGGTGGGTCAGCGATCCGCAGAGCTTTGACGAGCAGTCCCCCTCTGATATGTTTATAGAGGCGCTGGAGGACGGCGAGCTGCTCTTGCTCGATCATCGCAGCAAGAACGATCTGCTGGCCCGCGTCCCGAAGTTCGAGCGCTTTTTCCGTCTCCTGCTGCAGCGTAACCTTGCCCATCTCCAGGGCCGCTGGCGCGCATCGGTCTCCCATTCCGCCGTACAACGTTATACGTCTTTCATCGACAAGTATCCGCATATCGCCCAACGCGTTACCCAAACTCAGATCGCCAGGTACATCGGCGTCAGCCCCGAATTCCTCAGCAAGATGCGGAGCTCCATGTACAGACGAGCGGTGTGACGGCCTAACACTTTCCCCGGCACACCAGCTTACCCCCAACCTTCACCGCCGATCGGAGATCAGCGCGACGCGCAAAACTGTCTGGCGCGTCATTTGCAGGTAGTCAATTTAGTGGATAATGTATACCGTGTGTCTCATCGCGGTTAAGTGTTAGTGTGGAAAAAATTCCGTCCTATTATAGCACTTAATATCAAATTATTTTCTTATATTCATAGTGCAGTCTCAACTGTGCCAAGTCTCCTCTGAAAGTCTTATTTAAAGTCTACTCTCCTCGTTTAAATCCGGTAAGCCTCTTTACAGCCTGAAACATAGAATTCATTTCATCACCTTAATCATCCATTATGAAAAAGGCTTTACCCTTTGCAATCACCCTGCTATTCGTTTGCCCTATTCTAACTACCACACCCGCGAGTGCAAATGACGGTGGCAAAAGCAAAGGCTCCCCTTCAGTATTACATCAAAGTCATGAAAGCTGGCTGGACAAGGCCTGGGACGACTTCCTGGACCTGTTCAGGGGTCATCATGACAAGGGCAATGACAAGGACAACGGCAAGGGCCCTGGCGACAAAGGCGACAAGGACCACAAGGGCGATCCGATGCATCCCGGACACAAAGACGGCCCCGGATCAGGCCACAACGCCAATGACCCGGGCAACAACGGCAACGGAGGTAATGGCGGCGGCGACGACCATGGGAACAACGGCAACGGCAACGGCGGTAATGGTGGCAACGGCGGCGGTGGTAATGCCGGTGGCGGCGACGGCGGCTCGATGCCCCTTCCTCCTTCAGCTCCCGGCGGTAACATGCCTTCCGGCGGTTCGTCCCCCTCTGCACCCCTTGACGGTGGCATCAGTCTGTTGCTGGCAGCAGGCGTCGGCCTCGGCGTTAAGAAGTTCTTTCCAAAGCGTGGCGGCGACCACCACGAGCAGAAGTAATCCGTATAGTCGCAACGATCCAGAAAATTGGCTGGTTTAAGAAGAATATAATCAACGGAGCTAAATAAATAGTACCCTCACTTGATCCGTGCCGTCCGTAATTTGAGTAGTCAAGGTAAGTCCCGTTCGGGGAGACGAATTTCCCGGGCGGGACTACCAATATAACAATAACAGCCAGCCAGGAGATCACGGTGGTGATTACCTGTACCCAGCACCACCGCTCGGAAAAACTCCCCTTTCTCCGCAAGATGATATGCAGGACCCATGTCTCTACCATCATTGCGAAAAAAGGCGCGAAGATCGCATTACCCCACCTACTACCGCCGAAGACAAAATACGTGTCATAGATCTGGATGTCGATAGTCCTGCTACGGACGATCGACGGACCCAGAATAATTGACAAAGGCAGGAGAGTTTCGGGAAACCGGAATATCTCTTTCAATTTCATAGTCGCAGCCGATGGACAACATATGCCAGCGGCGAAAAAAGAACGGACCTGTAACGATGTTTGAATACTTTGACTTTCGAGGACTTGCGCCGGGGAGAGGACGAAGGGATTCTCATCAAAAGGGTCAGTTTAAAGATTTAGACTAAAATAAAGGTTTTTTGATGAAAAATAAGATTCCGAAGCCCGTAAAACTCTTCCTTCTGAAAGCCGCCCTCCTCTTTGCCGCATGGAAGCTGATCTACCTGCTTTACCTCCTTCCAAACCGCACACTGGACAGGCCTCTCTCGTATGCGATCGCAGCGGGAACGACCACCTCGCTCAACGCATTCGACCGCTCGCGGCCCTACTCGACCCTTGCGGGCAATCACATCAGCGAAAACGCAGACGGCCAACCGGTCCATGAAAAGGGAATGGACATCTTCCGCGGTCAGGAAAAAGTGTTGTACATCGCCGACGTCTGCAACGGTCTCGAGCTCCTGGTCCTCTATGCCGGCCTCATCATCTGTCTGCCGTCCCCCCCTCGGCGTAAGTTGCTGTTCGTCGCCGGCGGCTTCCTCTTTATCGAGGTGATCAACGTCCTCCGCTGCATGGCGCTGGTGCAGGTCTACCTCCACCGGCCGGACTGGCTCGACTTCACCCATCACTATCTCTTTTCCTTCCTCGTTTACGCGGCGATCTTCTGGCTCTGGTATATCTTCTCGCGGGATCCGGTCTTCACCAAAAAATTGCACGTCCATGCGCCGGTCAGAGTTCAATAAGACCGGGCCCCGTTCGGGTGACGCGCCGGAGCGATCGGGCGATCTGCGCGGGCGGCGGCACGATGCGCGCGGACAATCCCCCAATATGCGCGAGCAGTTCCACCGTCTGCGCGGACTCCTCAACACCATGCATGAGCGTCTCAACACCATGCTGTCACGCCTCACCACGGGTCAACGCCTGGCGGCTGTCCTGGTCGCGGTAATCCTGCTATATGCGGTTTACAAACTCGTCCTCTGCGACCCCCACTTCCTCGAAGATACCTCCCGGTCCTTCCGTCATTTCATAAAATTCGGGATCGTCCTCATCGTCTATGGCCTGGGCATCCTCGCCTTCTTCCGCAACACCCAGTCCTGGGTCGTATCCGTCTGGCATATCCTTTACGTCGGCATGCTGGTCCTCCTCACCCTCCTGGGAGTCTTCGACGCCGTAGGTGGCGGCCTTCCCTTACCGGTCCGCGGCCTCACAACAACCCTCTTCGAGTTCCTGATCTCTCCCGTGCCATTGGTAGTCCTGGTGGTAGTCAGTCGTGCGATGGAAATGGCCCCGACCAAGGCCTAGTATTAATCCTCCTCATCCTTTCGCCGGAAGCCGATACGCGGCCGGGGCTCCTGCGGCTTGCAATGCTCTCTGTGCTGTTAAAACATTGGAACATTTTCTGGAATGAGCCGGCGTAATAATGGTCCAAAAATTTAAAAAATACCAAATTCAGGGATTTTAATCTCCAAAAAAGGCCTAATTTGGGGATTACAATCTCCAAAATGATTCAAAGAGAGCTAGAAGCCGTACTAAAAAAGAAAATTGATTATAAAAAGGCAATCGTCGTATTAGGACCCAGGCAAGTTGGAAAAACAACACTTATCAACAAGATCGCCTCTGGTCTCACAAATGATTTTTTATACATCAACGGAGATGACCCGGCCATTCGCCTTGCCTGGAATAGTCCCAGTCAAACCTTTATTAATAACTACATCGGGAACTATAAAGTTATAGTGATCGACGAAGCGCAGCGAATTCAGGATATAGGGTTGAGCGCCAAGATGATCATAGATTCCCAAAAAGACATTCAACTATTTCTTTCAGGTTCCTCCGCGCTTGAAATCGCCAGCAAAATAAATGAACCATTAACGGGCAGAAAATGGGAATACCGCCTCTATCCATTTTCCTGGTCCGAGATCAAAGAACACTTTTCATTTGCAAAGGCAATTCCGCGACTCGAAGAGTTCTTAGTAACAGGCATGTATCCGGAAGTAGTAACCAATCCGGAAAATGGAAAAGAGATTCTCAATAATCTGGCTGGTAGCTATCTCTATAAGGACATTTTGGAACTGGCCGGGATCCGCAAACCAGAGATCCTGCTCAAATTATTGCAGGCACTGGCCTGGCAGATCGGAAATGAAGTGTCGTATAATGAATTGGCGCAAACAATAGGAGCAGACAAAGCCACAGTGAATGATTACATTGATTTACTGGAAAAAGCATTTGTCATTTTCCGTCTTACTCCTTTTGCCCGCAATCTGCGTAATGAAATCAGCAGTACCCGTAAGATATACTTCTATGACAATGGAGTCCGGAATACGATCATCAACAACTTTGCTCCTGTTTCACAACGCAATGATATTGGGGCTCTTTGGGAGAACTTTATCATCAGCGAGCGAAAGAAGCAGTTGGCTTATTCCGGGTTTTACGGAAATACATATTTCTGGCGGACAACAGGACAGGCTGAAATTGACTATATAGAAGAGCAAAACGGTCAACTCTCGGCTTATGAATTGAAATGGAATCCCAATGCAAAAGTCCGTTTTCCGGCAGCATTTTTAGGCGAATATCATCCGCCAATTTCGAAAGTCATTCATAGGGATAATTATTGGGAATGGTTGTCTCCCGATGAAGCTTCGGAATAGTGCACGGGAAGTAGCCGGGCGCCAGTTAATTTGACAACCAATTAAATGCAAAATTGGAAGTCACAAATTGTGATATCCAATTCCACTTGAAATCACATTCTGTGACATCAAGATCAAACTATTTAACCACAAACTTCCTCCTAAACTCATCCGGCGTCACCCCCTCATACTTCTTGAAAAAACGGTTAAAATACGAGTTGTCCTGAAAATTCAGCTCATACGCAATCTCCGTCGCCGTCATACCCGCATTCGTCAGTAGCCTCTTCGCCTCCAGCAACACCCGATCCCTGATAACCTCACCCGCCGCACGTCCAACCAATTCCTGACACAGCGCATTAAGATGATTCGGCGTAATAAAAAGCAACTCCGCATATTCGCTGGGCCGACGTAGCGTCTTATAATTCTGCTCGATCAGCCGCTTAAAATCATTCAATAGCTGCTGCTTCTGTCCAACGGCCGACGTCGCAACAGGCCGCGAAGTCTCAATCCCATTCTGTACAGTCAGGAACAGCTGCAGCAGCAGCGTGCGAAGCAAATCCGGGTCTTTCTCCGCATGACTCCGATAGTGTTCCAGCATACTATCCAAAATGCCATACACTTTCTCCCTCACCGGCGTAGCCAAGAAAACCACACTATCCTGGCTATTCCCGCTGAAAAAACTAAATCGCTCCAGATACGTCGGGCTCAACAAAAAATTGCGTAAAAAATTCTCCGAGAAGTTCACCACATATCCCTCGGGCTGGGCCTCAAAAGACCAGCTATGCACCTGTCCCGGGGTCATAAAATAGATCTGCCCCTCCTCCACCGGAAACCGGGCAAAATCGATCGAGTGCCCTCCCTTCCCGCTCTTAAAACAAACCAGGTGATAAAAAACATGCCGGTGCGGGCTATGCAGGTGCGGCGACTGCCTCCCCAGATACGGTCCAAATTCCTCGATCATAAAATCTCCCGGGTCCAATGGCCTGGCCGTCAGGTTAGCGATCTTATAAACCGGGATCTTCTCTTTCATAGCGGCAAATTACCCAAAATTGCGACCGCCGCAAAATAGGCCCACCCGCCCCAAAACCAATCCGCCCCAAAAAAAAGCCGCCAGCCTCTCAGCCAGCGGCGCCTCATCCTTTATCCCAAATACTTCCTCAACTCAGCCGCCGCATGCAATATCAGCGACTTCGTCCCATCCTCATTAGCCAGTCCATTCAGCATCCCCCAGTCATGTATCATTCCGTTATATCGTACAGTCGTAACTGTCACACCAGCCTCTGCCAGTTTCCTGCCATATGCCTCCCCCTCATCCCGCAGAATATCATTCTCCGCCACCTGCAACAAATGCGGCGGCAGTCCCTTCAAATCCTCAACACTATTATTCAAAAGCGACGCATGCTTCTCCTTACGGGCCTCCAGGTCCGTCGTATACTGATCCCACATCCACTTCATCAGCGGCTCGGTCAGGAAACGCTGTGCGCCATATAGTTCATACGACTCCTGCTCAAAACTCGCGTCCGCCACGGGCCACATCATGATGGCGACCCCAATCTTCGGTCCCCCCTTCTCTTTTGCCATCAGCGCAGTTACCCCCGTCATATTCCCTCCAACACTATTTCCTACAACGGCCAGCGCTGTGCCGTCCACGCCAATTTCCTTACCATTCGCGGCTACCCATTTCGTTGCGGCATAGATCTCATTGATCGCCTGCGGATATTGTGCCTCCGGCGAGGGTGTATAATTCACAAAGACGGAGGCGTACCCGCTAGCCACTACCAGGTCGCGAACCAGCCGACGGTGAGTCGGATAGTCGCCAAGGATCCATCCCCCGCCATGAATAAAAATAAACACCGGTAAAACGCCAGTAGCCCCCGAAGGCCTTACGATATTCAGCTTGATCGTATACCCATCAGTCTCGATCGTCTTTTCCGATTCCTCGATGCCGGAATAGTCCACATTAAAAGCCTTCTGGGCGTCGATCAGTACCTGGCGGGCGGCCAGCTTCGGCAGGCTTTCCACGGGGGCGCCGGCATTGACGATCTTCAAAAATTCCTTTATCCCCGGGGTCAGGTGTTCGTCTACCAGGTAGTCCACGGGAGCGATAGTAGTAGTGCTCATAAATTAATGATTTTAATACCCCAAAGCTATGACCGGACCCGCCGGGACAAAATGAACAAGGTTAATAAACAGCCTTAATCTGGATTAAGAAAATAATTTTATATCTTACTGGGACAAAATCCTAAATTGACTATGCAAGAGACCTCTATCACCAACACCGGAAATGACCTTTTAGCCGACATGGCCGTCAATCTCGAAAGAGCCAGCCCGGGCAAAAGGTTCCTGAATTACATTATCGACGTCGTTATCTTCTATGTTTGCTCCTTCCTCGCGGGCGCCGTCATCGGCATCGCCACCGGCGGAGCAACCCTCAGCCAGTTCGAGCTCTACTTCGTCGCCCTGGCCCTCTTCTTCCTTCTATATTTCATAGAAGAGGCGTTCATGAAGGGCAAGACCATCGGCAAGCTGCTCACCGGCACCCGCGCCGTCAACGAAGATGGCTCCCCGATCACCGTCAAAACAGCGGCGCTCCGCACGATCATCCGTTTCGTCCCTTTCGAGCCATTCTCCACCTTTGGCTACCTTCCCTGGCACGACAGCTGGGCCCGGACGATCGTTATTGACGAGCGTAGGTCGACCCTGCCTCAATAAGAGCGATAAAAAGCTAATCCTTCTTATATTTGCCGCCGACCACCTGCCAAAGGGGCCGGCGGTAAACTTTTAATACCATGCAATCCTGGCAAGACTACCAGCAAAAAAATAAAGATCGTTTCCTCAGCGAGCTCCTCGAGCTGCTCCGCATACCCTCCGTCAGCGCCCGCAGCGAGCACAAACCCGATATGCAGAAATGCGCCGAGGCGGTAGCCCAGCGCCTCAGGGACGCAGGCGTCGACAAAGCCGAGATATACCCTACCGATGGTCACCCCGTCGTCTTCGGCGAAAAGATCACCGACCCGAACAAACCCACCGTCCTGGTATATGGTCACTATGACGTGCAGCCGCCCGATCCGCTCGATCTCTGGAAGAGCGGTCCCTTCGACCCTGTCATCAAGGATGGGAAGATCTACGCCCGCGGCAGCGCCGACGACAAGGGCCAGTTCTACATGCACGTCAAAGCGTTTGAAACGATGGTTCAGACCAATTCCCTCCCCACCAACATCAAGTTCATCATCGAAGGTGAGGAAGAGATCGGCAGTCCCAGCCTGGCCAAATTCCTCACCGGGCATAAAGACCTGCTCAAGGCCGACGTCATCCTGATCAGCGACACGGCGATGCTGAGCATGGAAAATCCTTCTATTGACATCGGCGTGCGCGGCCTTTCCTACATCGAAGTCGAGGTCACCGGGCCCAATCGGGATCTGCACAGCGGCGTCTATGGTGGAGCGGTAGCCAACCCGATCACGATGCTAGCAAAGATGATCGCCTCCTGCCACGACGAGAACAATCATATCACGATCCCCGGTTTCTACGACGACGTAGTAAACGCGACGCCCGAAGAGCGTAAGTTAATGTCCCAGGCTCCTTACAACGAAGAAGAATACAAAAAAGACCTCGGCGTCGACCAACTCTGGGGCGAGAAAGGATATACCACCAACGAGCGCACCGGCATCCGGCCCACCCTCGAGCTCAACGGCATCTGGGGCGGCTACACCGGCGAGGGCGCAAAGACAGTCCTTCCCTCCAAAGCCTACGCGAAGATCTCGGCCCGCCTGGTCCCCAATCAAAAGGCAGGAGTCATCACCGAAAAACTCCTCAATTATTTCAAAAAAATAGCGCCTCCCGGCGTCACCGTCAAGGCGGAAGAGCACCATGGCGGCGAGCCCTACATGACGCCGATCGACAGCAAAGCCTACAAGGCGGCAGCCAGGGCCATCGAAGCCACCTTCGGCAAGGCCCCCATCCCTGTCCGCGGCGGCGGCAGCATTCCGATCTGTTCCTTATTCGAAAAGGTCCTGGGCGTGAAAATAGTCTTCATGGGCTTCGGGCTGGACAGCGACAACCTCCATTCCCCCAACGAGAAGTTCGACCTCGTCAACTTCTACAAGGGCATTGAGACGATCCCCTATTTCCATAAATTCTTTGCAGAGGGGTAAAACAAAGCTAATCATGTCCACTACCACCAATACCCGAAAAGGTCTTCATATTCATCGCGTACATCCTATCCTGTTTGGCGGGAGTCCGACCGACAAGGACAACATAAAATTGGTGACCCGGCGACAGCACGCTGAACTGGTCGTTTTTTGGAACAAAAAGATCAGGGAACTAAAGAATAAATAGATGAAGCTTTCATTAAATGAGCTGGCTGATCGTTTCGTCACTTCAGCGCCGGCAGCTCCCTCAGAGATAGCGGCGATCGAAAAATTTTTCAACTACGCCTTCCCGGCCGATTATACCGCTCTGCTACAGACAACCAACGGTCTGGAAGGAAGAACAGACCGGCAATATCTCGTTCTTTGGAGCACGCAGGAACTGATGGACCTGAATACTGCCTACCAGGTGAAAGAGTTTGTAGATGACGTAATCATTTTTGGTTCTGACGGGGCGGAGGACGCGTTTGGATTTGACACATCCAGCCCGACTGTCTCCATTGTGAAATTACCTTTTATTGGAATGGGATATTTGCCCAATGAAAAACTGGCCGATTCCTTTGAAGCATTCCTGTCGTCACATGGTCTCTAGTAGTAATTGTACAGGAACTCGAGGAATTCTTCAAAGGAATTGCCGACGACATCGATCGGATCGGTCTTAAAATCGGACATCAATCCAAATTCATGTACGGTCTTGCTCTGTTTGTGGAAGGCAAATCCGCCGTCAGACGAGTCCTGACCGAAAAGGAAATAGTCTGGTATCTGCTGCATAAGGTCGTCCATACGTTGATTCATCTCTACGGCCTCATACAGCGAGTAGAGAACGATGCGTCGCCCTATCCCACCCGGTTTGCCTTCGCCCCCATCAAATTCCCTCATCACTTCCAGATAGTCTGGCGGGAGCTGAAAGCCAATATCTTTTTGTACCGCTGCTATTTCATTTTCTGTCACCCCGGGAGTATTTTTATAAAAGGCGGCCAATAGAAATGCGAGTCTGGGCTTCATTCTTACAATTTACGATTAATTCTTCCATTAGAGGGTGTAGGGTTGTATATCCCTTTTCAGGGCGTCCCACCACCGTGACACTTCTGAATGCAGGTCTTTGGGTATGCCGATCTTGTTAAGTGGATCTGTCGGAGACCCGCCGAATTTGACCGGCTGTAATTCATGAATATCGTACGGTACACCCCTCATTTTGTTGGCCTCTCTGGTTGCGTCATTTATTCTATCCGCCGCATCTCGTGCAGCTTTATATTCTGCTCCTTTAATTAGCCTGAATGGTCCTTGTGGCTTTGGAAGCTCTGCCGGATAGCCTTCCCAATTCCAGATGGAGAACGACCCGTCCAGTGCCTGTCCTTCTGAAGCCGCGGTCGCGCCATCGCTGACCGCCGCCGCGGCATCTCCAATATCTGCAACATCTCCGAGCGTCCCGGCCTCCGAACCCATCGCGCCGAGGTCACCCGCTACCCCGGCCTCACTCACTACCGGGGCAACGGCAGTGCCGACCATAACAAGCCCCTTTCCATAGGTTGTCGGATCTTCCCAGTCGGCGTTGGATATCGCATTGGCCATGATCACCGCCCTCTCGACGTCCGTCTTGCCAGCAAGTCTAAGCAGATTTGCGACGGTATTCTCCTTGGACTCCATATTGAAGATGTTCAATATCCCCATTATCATCTCCTTGCCTCCTTGTACCATACCCACGCCCACACCATACGCCACATGTACTTTCCGGTACTCTTTTTCCGCCTCCTCGGCCGCCTTTTCAGCCTCAGAGGGAGGCACGCTGATCTGCGCCTTCCCGATATAGCTGAAACCTTCCCAGCTGTCGCTTTCCGGATAACGGTAATAGCGGTTATCGGCAGGATGATCCCTAAACCAGGCGACCGCTCCATTTGATCCCACATAAGCGTAGATAACGGCGTTATTGCCGAAGTTGCCGAGGAATCTGGTGCTATTCATGACAAGGAAATCAATAGCCCGAGCCATCAAATCTTTGGGTACGCCTGCGCCAACCTCGATGCCCCTCACAATAACGGGCTCCATCATGCCCGACGCCGCCTCCAACCCGTCGAGATCGACGTTCAGGACAGGGTCGCAGCTGGCATACTGATAAGGCGACAGATACGGGAAGCTGCTGCTCAGCGGGTCCAGCTGCACAAATCTCCCGATCTGCGGGTCATAGTTACGGTAACCGTAATTATACCAATCCAGGTTGGCATCGGGCATCAGCTCCTTGCCATTGTAGAGGTAGTTGTTGTCCGTCGTCCCTTCGTGCGGGTCTGACAGCGCCTGACTGCTGATAGCGGCGATCTTCAGGCCATAGGTATAGTAATGGTCTTCTTCCAGGATGGCGCCATGTGCGATGGTCACCTGGAAATTGTCGAAGTAGACCATCGGGTCGCTGCCGTTGCAGACGTATACAAAGGCGTACCCGTTCTTCGGCGCCTGTACGTTGGGAAGCGTCAGGGTGGCGTTAGCGGCATCTGACTGCGACACCTGCAGCCGCCGGCTACCATCCTGGACGAAATTCATCTGCTCGTCGAAGAAAAGGATATAGAGATAGGCGTAAGGGGGAGCGCCCTGACCGGGGGGCGCAGGAAGCCCACCGGGGTTGACAAAACTGTTCCCGCCCAACTGGTTGCCCAGGTTTTGGGCGATATTACCCGCGCCGCTGTGCACGAGCGCCGTGGTCACGTTCTTTTGCAGCAGCGCCGAACCCAACGCCGTTACCAGGTCGTTCACGACCGTGCTTCCTGAGACTTGCTGAGTAGGCTGCGCATAATAATATTGAGTAAAAGCGGTGATCTTGTCTCCCCCCATCACGCGTAAAAGAGCGTTGGGCCCCATCGTGCTGCCGGCGTAAGTACCTACCCGGCTGACATAGTCGCCGATAGCGGGATTTTGCCACCCACCTCCTGTGGTCTGTCCCGGAATACTTTGCACCTTATAACGGACCCTAACCTCGTTATTCGCGGTCGGCGTCCCATTCGCATCTACACGACCAAAAAGCGGCGCTTCCAATCCGTCCCGCGCGATTTCCATGGTACAGGTGTTGCTACCCTGGTGGGTCTCCTCCGTGAGGATCATCCGGACATTTCCCAGGAAATCCCGCACAAAAAAGTCATAGGCTCCTCTTTGTCCACCGGGCAGATCGAGATTGCCGTCCAGTGTCAGGTAGTCCGGTCCATGCGTTTGAGAATAAGCCTGCATCACCCTGATCCTGCCTTCTTCGAAGTTGATGGATTGCAGGGTCGTTCCCTGGTATACGAACGCATTGATGTACGTTGTCGTCACCGCCGCTCCGCCCGAAGAAGGGGTAAATATCCTCTGGAGCTGATTTCCCGCCGCGTCGTACACGATGCGAATGACCCCCTTGCCCTGAATGTTGATCCGTTCGGGCTTGTCGAGGCTATTATAGCTGATGCCGCTGCCATCGCCCACGCCCGCCAGCTGGGTGATGTGCTTGTTCAGGTCCACTACCAGGTTGCCATTCCTGTCGTATACATAGTCATCGGCTGTCCCGTTACTGCCATCGGCAAAGTCACCCACTGTCCCATTAGCGGCGCCGAGATTGCCACCGTCGGTCACGCTGGCGAGGCGATTGGTCAGCCGGGTATAGCTGTATTGCAGGTCGTCGACGACATAGGGAGCCGGCGAACCCGGCAGCACTCCCTTATGCAGCATATACTGGAGATTGCCGTTGAGGTCGTAGGCGATCGCGCCATTGTGGCCGGATACAGAGAAGTCCAGGGCGCTGTTGCTCCAGGAATCATCGGGAGACAGCTTTTGCTGGAATACGGCGTTGGTCACTCTTCCCGCATTGTCGTAGCTGTATTCGTATTTACGCTGGGCGTCATCTCCCTGGGTAGACCACATGGAGCCGGCGATCTTTCCGTCCAGCCGGCTGGAAGAAAAAGCCCCGTCCCTGTTGTCGAATCCGATGAACTGGCCGAAGAAATTGCCCCATTTGTCATACTTCCCGGGCGTCTTCAGTGCATAGTCTTTATTGATGCCCGTTACCTTCCCGTGAATGCTGTAGCTGTAGGTGAGGGATTCCAGCTCCGACTTGCCTGTTCCCGTGTAGCCGGGGTCGAGGTGTTTGGTGAGCATCCGGCCTAACGGATCATAATCATAAGATGCAATGGTCTTGAACGCATTGCTGCCGATCTTCTTCTGGATGGCGACCATCCTGCCGATCTTGTCATACACCTGCATGGTCAGGATATCGAAATTGGAATAGAGCGTCCCGGCCGCGGTATGCCTGCTGTCACTGCTTGCTATCCTGCCGTCGAAATAATACTGGTCGGTGGTAATATCCGTACCGGAAAGCAGGTTGTCCTTCGACACCTGGACAGCCCTGCCCTTTTCGTCATAGTGAGTAGTGCCGGACAAAAAAGTCGTCGTACCCAATACTCTCACCTTCATACCCGTCACCATCCCCATCGTCCGCTGAGAGGCTGCGACGGATATCGCCGTTGGGTCGGAGGAGGAACTGGCCAGTGCGTTGTTGTATCCGTTGTCGAAAGGCTTCGCGCCGGAGAAATTGTAGTTGTCGTAGTAGGTGTACGTCAGCGGGACGAATTGCGTCGGGTCGCTGATCACCGAAGCAGGCACGGGAGAATTGTAAACAATCAGTGATTCGTTGACAGTAGCCCCTGGCGGTACCAGGTCGGTCTCAAAAGCGCCGTTATCCTCTGTTTCAAATATTGGATCGAACTCGATGCTATGTGTGGCGACGTATTCCGGAAGGTTCGCGACCCGGCTGGGCACTACCAGGTCGGCGGTGACCTGGTTAGGAACATCTATGGTCGAAACAGCCGTCGCATTGTTGATATCGGTCTGGAGATCACTTCGGGATTTTGGGGTCTCGTACAGGGCCGTTAAAACCACCCGGTCGAGCGCGTCATAAAGATAGGCCTGCCATTCGGTCGGCGATTTTGCCCGCTGATTGCCATCCTGCGTGAACACCAGCCGGTCGCGCTTGTCGTAGACCTTATAGAGCTCTTCTACCCCGGGCATTTTTTTCAGCGTCATCCGGCCTTTCTCATCGTACTCATAGCGGAAGCAGTAATTGTTAAGCACGGTTGGCCCGTCGGTCACAGAAAAGCTCCATCCGTTCTCGTCGAGCCACTTGACGCCCTCCGGCTGTATTTGACAGCGCGCGCGACCGAAATCATCATAGATCGTATAGGTGCAGATCCACCCCGAATGGGCGACAGAATGATTGTCGTCCAGTTGCTCCTTAACAAGCACCTGTCTCCCTTCCATATCGGAGTAGACGATGATCTGCTTATTATTTTCGTTCGTATGAATGGTCTTGTACAGCGTGTTGGCGGGATACGCGCCGTGGCTGACGGGAATATCGCCGCCGTTGGTTCCGATGCTCCACATCTGCACGTTATCATCCGGATCGTTGAAGTAATAGCCAACGGAATTCCCGAGGCTCTGCGCCCAGGACGTCCCCGGTGATTTAATGTTGAGCTCCCGGCTCATCGGACTATTGTCGAAAGTAGTGAAGATGTATGGCGAGGTCTCGTTGAGCCTGGCAGAATAATACTGGGTCACATCCGATCCGGGGTCGGTCTTCATCATCCCCGGTTCCGCAGTAGTCGTATAGCTGAGATACTTTGCAGGTTGCCGGCCATATGGATCGTAAGAGGAGAATTTCACTATATCGCCCCAGGGACCGTTTGGCTGCGACGGATCCGGCGTTGCCATTCCGGCGTCGATCGTCTGCACCGGCCTGCCCATTCCATCCGAATAGTCGGTATGCACCAGCTGCTGACCGATGGGTAGCTGGTCGGCGGTTTCCCAGTCGGTGATACCAGGCACGCGGACGACGTGCTCCCGCAGATAGTTGGCGTCTTCCCAGCCTACGGAGACCAGCTGCAGCTTGATGATATTAGAGTAGACGACATTCCGCCCATTGTTGAAGGAGACCTTTTGGCGGAAATAGGTAGTCTGTGTAAGAGGCACGCTAAAGACGTAGCCCGGCTGTCCACCCGAAGGCATGGCCACGAACGTCCCGATTGGCGAATTGCATTGTTGCCACTCGGACACGATATCCGAACGAAGGTTGGTCATCGGAGGGGCCACCTGCACGAGTGCGTCCGGGATCTGGTTATAGTTGAATGCGTATTTGCCGGTCGACGTCGCTACGGCATAGTTTGGGTCCCACTGCGCAAGCAACCCGGTACAAGTGCCTAGCAGCAGCAAGCAACTACAAATTAGTCTGTGCATAGTGTTGATCGGAGTCATCGGATGGATTTAGCCGTTTTCTTTGTTGTTAGTTATGGTATCACAGTATATCCCGCCCCTGGCACTATCGTAAACCTCGTATAGCAGGTGGTCGAGTATTGGTTGCCTGCCTCATCCTGCCAGGTCGATTCCACCTGGAACATCCCCGAAGTAATTCCGATATCCTGCCCGTTGAGCGGGTAGGTAGTTTCGTCCTCAAATCCGGGCCCACCATTGTCGCAGTCAGTTATCCGGGCAATTGTAACCAGCAAATGATCCACCCATACGGGTAGCGTACCGGCCGCGTCAGCATAAAAATGGACGGTAACGTCACCCCACCAAATTCCTCCATTGCCATTTGGTGCTTCGAGGCGGGCATAAATCGGCCCTTTATAAGCGATTGGCGTCGAGCCGCCCGGCAGTGACCCGGGTTGTTTCAGGCCGTATTCATACATCTTCACAATATTGCCGCTCTCGTCTTTTATAAAGCGTAGTCTGGCCAGGTTATCATATTGATAATAGGTGATGCGGTTGTTGACGTCGCAGTCCGAGGTTATTCCGACCACCGGGTCATAGGTTACTGTCTTCATGCGGGCGTCGGCCGGATATAGCCGAAGCTCATCGATAGTCGCACTGCCGGTCATCCCCACGCCGCTCAATCCCGCCGGAACAGAATACTCGTAATAGGTGAACCCCTTGATGGTAGGCCCCGATTTAAGCAGCGTCAGCGCCGACCCCAGCGAAACATGCGACGTGGCCCAGAAAGAAAGGACGTATGGCTTGTTGATGGAAATATTGGCACTGATGCTGTTCGGACTCAAATCCCTGTTATTCAGGTTGAATCCCCTGGCGCCCGTTACGCTAAGACTGCTGTTGTAGGAGGCCTTTCCGTTGATGGTCCATCCCCCTGTCGCATCGGTCTCGAAGCTGGTATAGGCCGACTGATCCACGTCCGGATCGGCGTTGACCACCGTGGCGACAATATATTTGTTGTCGTAGTCGTAGATGTTCGTCACCGTCCTTCCCGCCTCGTCCTGCACCCCTACGAGGTTTCCTGAGCCATCATATTTCAGCTGCTGTGTTACCACCATGTTCGGATAGTTCTCGGGCGAATTGGGATCGAATGTCCATCCGGTCAGCGGTTGAGCCGATCTTCCGGTGTAATTCATCGTGGCGCGGATATCGCCGTTGGGTATAGTGGAAAAATGCGTGACGGCGGACGAAGTATACACCGGCGTTGCGGTACCAGCCCTGATCATCGAGCTATAGGTGGCCACCGGCTGGTTGACCATATTGTTTGCGCTCATGGTCTGCAGCACCCCGGGAGCAGTATAGTCCGCGGCATAGTATATTTCTTTGATCTTCTGGTCGCCGTTGCTCTGTGTAGTAGTTATCTTCGATGGCAGGTAATTATTCCCATCGTATTTGTAGTTGATGTGGGTTTCGAGATAGCGGGTATCGTCTCCCTGCTGGAACGACCGGTCATAGCTGTCGCTAAGCATCGTCCACCCCGTATACAGCTGATAGAGGTCGGGCGATACGGCAACTGTTGTAAAAAGCGACGTATTGCTGGCTATATATGTAGAGGTAGAATAGCCGAGGTTGGCAGGATTACCATAGCTGTTCCAGGTGTCTGAACGCATCGAATTGGCCAGGGTTACTACGCAATTACAGCTGCTCGTAGATACAGCGGGAGTCTGCGCTTTTGACCAATCATATTTGTTCTCGGTCTGCTTTATCATTTTCCCAGACACGTCGTAGATCGTCGTTCTCTTCGGTAAACCGTATGCCCAGTAGGCGGCACGTTGTCTCATGGAAGCGAAGTGATCGGCATCACCCCGTACATTGGCCCACATTGGATAGTCGGTAAAATCCGTGAACTCATACACCGTCTTTCCAACAGGCCTGGAGGTGCCCGTCGCGCCGCCATTTCCCAAAAAAACTTCCACCCGGTTGAATTGGGCAGGATAATCGTTTTGCCGGAGGAAATCGGAATTCTGATAGATGTATTCAATGCCGACGGCATTATAGTTATCGCAGTCCTGGATCAGGAAGTTCATGACTTCGTAGACCATATCGAAAATAAGCATCGCGGGGTCTGCTGCCGAACTGGCCAGGTTAATGATATCCATGGTAAGCGAACCGGCCATCATTACCGCTCTGGTGATACTCATCAACACTACGAGGGTCTTCATATTGTCACTGGCGCTGTAGGCTTGCTCCCTATAGCTGATACCGGGATACTGAAAATCGTATTTACAACCACTAAAGATCCGCGAATGGGCGCCGTCCAGCGCAAAGTCAGACCCTACTTGGTTATGATTGACGGGGTCCTCATATCCCCACTGGGAAGTGACAGCACCCGTAGCATCCTTGTACTGGTAGGTCGTAAAGATGGGGTTGGACGCTGAATTCGAGTAGCCGCCATCTGTTTGGCTCGTCCGCGAAACATGGACGCCGCCGACATACGCGCTGGTGAATATATTCGTGGCCGAATTGTTGATGTAAGCAACAGTTTGTTTGTCCACCATCCGGTTGTAGTCGTTTTGTGCATATTGATAAGTTAGCGTACCACCGGAAGGATAGGTGATCGTTTTCAGAAGACCGTTCTGTGCGTAGCCCGGATTTATGGTATTGTAGTTCAGCTGGGAGCCGGTATAATTCGTCGGCGATCCAGACGGATTGTACCCCAAGAAACACAGCGCTTTCAGCTGGGTGAAGCTCAGAAAATAGGCCTCGGTGGCAGTCAGATTGGTGATATTGGTCGTCCTGATCGGGATAGCCGGCCCGCTGTTGATAAGCGCGTTCACGCTACTGCCGTTGTAATAGCCGTATATATCCTTTGCATAATAGTAAGGTGGCGGCACAAAATTATCTGCGGACGCCGGATCGCCCATGTAATAGTCGAATACATGAGGGGGCTCGTTCTCGGCGCCGTCCACGCCGACCTTCATAACTGACCGTAGGCAAAGCCGGGCCGCGGCGCGTTCGTCCTCGGTGGCCGGCATGCCCAGCCTGGTAAAGATAAAATAGGTCGTGTTCACCCGGAAGCTCGAAGTCATTCTTCCGTTATAGCTGACGTCAACGGACTTTAGCGGCAGGTCGCCCGGAAGATCGATTCGGGGATTGGCCTGGTCATAGCTGAGGGTCACCTGATGACCGTCCTGGCAATGGATGGACGTGAGATATGGGCTTTGCGTAACGGAAATATTCTTAGTAATAAGGATATATGTCTTGTTAGTGATCGGACCGGACGCCGAACCGATAGAATTGTGTGTGCTGATATCGTCCCCGACATAATTGTTTAGATTTCTCACCGTGTAATTGAAAGTGATCGTCCGTTGCGTCAATGGGTCGGTGATACTGGTGAGGTGCCAGGAAGTGACCACCCAGGGGTTATACCACACCGGTATCTCATCGAAAAAGCTTTGGCAATAGACGCCACCCATAGCGTATTGCGGCTGATCGATGGGGCCCACTGCGGGATCTCCCGTACTGTTGTGCATCCGCAATACTTTTGTCAGACCCAGCTGACTGAAGGTGTAAATAAGCCCGTTCTCGTCCCGGATGTAAAAGGCGACGATGGTCGTACGGAGGTGCTGGTTGAACGCCGCGACCGCGTCGCGATGAAACCAGATCCTCAGCCGGCTGCTGCCCAGCGTCCGCCCGCTGTCCGGATTGTTCTTATCCAGGATGAACCGCAGGCTCCTGCCGTTGAACTGGGCATTGAAATAATCCTGTTCCCTGTCCGCAGCTATGTCATTGTGCTGTTTGTAGATGGTATTGGCACCCCCAAAGATGGGATAGTAGCCCATTTGATTCGGACAACCGAGACTGGCATCCACCGGATTATAGAGGTATCCCGCCGGATACTTGTTGATATCCGAAATAGTGCCGTCACCTTCATTGGCCGTCTGGTCGTCGGGTTCTCCCACCTGTGTTCGGGTAATGATCCCTCCACCTACAAGGTCCCAGCCCTGGCCCACATTGCTCGCTATCTCGTCGACCCGGAGCCCACCCCTTGAATTATAGCCCAGGCCAACCGAGGTTTGCAGCCTGCTCTTGTCGTCCTGCCATCGAAATAGGGGAATACTGAAAATAGCACTGCCCGACTGCAGCTCCACCTGTGCAAATGCAAGGACGACACAATGAAAGGCGAGGAAAAAAGAAACGATCTTCTTCATAAAAAAGCTCAGTTATTGAGATTCATGGTTGAGATTTAAAATTGATAGCCGACTCTGAACACCAGCGGCAGCGAGGCGGGAAAATGACGGTTCCACAGGAAGTCATACAACAGCTGTACGCTTCCTTTCACCTTCCGGCCCGCTTTGAACTCCCTTCCCGCCCCCGCCAGGACGCTGGTCTGCCAGCCACCGGGTTGCTTCAGCTGCGACAACGAGGTGAAGGATGTGAGATAGTTCCATTCGCCACCGCCTTGCAGATAAAAGCTGTTCTTCATTTTCCACTTCAGATAAGACCTTGCGCCCAGCCCCTGGTTGGTGAACCGGATATGGTTCCATCCTTTGCCCATCCCCATGGTATAGGCCGCTCCCAGCCCTAGGCTGCATTTGTCATTGAGCTTATAGCCTGCCTGAAATCCGAGGTTGGCGGTAGCGGGCAGATATTGGGTGGTGCCACCGAACTGCAGATTGACCCCGAATTCCAGGCGTTGGCCGAAGGACCTGCCACGCTGCCCGTTCGGAGTGAAATCCGGAGGTGTCGGGTCCCCGTTGCCGTGCAGGCCGCTCAACTGGCTCTTCAGTAGGGCTCCGGCATCGGAAGTCGGTGAGGCGGCCCCCGCGTCCATCGCCTGACTGCGGATCTTATCGACGACATCCTCCCCGCCGTTGGGCAGCTGCTTTTGCATAAATTGCCGCAGCGCGGCTCCTGATGGCAGGCCATTGACAGGAGTGCCGCCGATACCGGCAACAGCGGAAGCCGGTGGATTGAGAAGACTGGCCAGCTCGGAGTTCTGCGACATGAATTGCCGGAAGCCGGCCGTCTGCCGCAGGGCGCCCAGCACTACCTCCTCTATTTTTTCCGGATCTTGTAAGGTCTGCTTATACCTGCTGACCTGCGTCCGATAGTAATAGACCTCCTTGTTGACATTCTTCAGACCGGCGGCCAGTCCCGGAAAGCTATTCAGCTGGGCCTGCAATACCGCCTGCCGCTGCTGGAGAAAGCTGTTGAGCTTGTCGACGGTAGCCAGTCTGGCCTCGGCCTGGTTCACTGCGCCGAGGCAGGAATCCATACGGCCTTGCAATCCTTTTACCGTGTTGAGGGCGGACTGTCCCTGCTTATAAAAGGATAAGGACTGTCGCATGGTATCCAGATAGGAAAAATAATTGCCGCCAAAGAACCTGGATAGCCGGTGCGCCTTGTTCGTAAAAACGGCCTCCAACTTTTTGAGCGAGTCGATAGCGTAGGTGAACAGGCGGTCCGCTTTCAAAGAGTCGACTCTGGCCATCTTCGCCTTCATCTTTTTTTCCTGACTGATGATCTTTTCCAGTGTCTTTTTGCTGTATCCATCGACACGCTCGTCGAATGTTTTCAGCTTGGCCCCGATGGCAACGGCGTATCTCTCCTCGATCTTTCTAGAATGCAGCAGGGTGGAGTCCTGCGACAGACCGAAGAAAGGCGGAAGCATCAAAGCGATGAAGCAGAGCGCCCCCGGGAAAGGTCTTGAGAAGACGGACATATCATTTGATTTTTGTCATGATGAGGGCCTTCAGTTCTTCTATCTCTTTTTGTTGTTTTTCCAGCTGCTTTGCCTGCTCTTTTAATTGCCGCTTCTGCTCGATATTATCCTTGTTCTCGTCGATGAGATAGAGCGTCAGCTCCTCCACTTTTTTCAGAAGAGCAGCCTGTTCATCGGCCAGGTCGATCCCCTGTCTACGAACTTCTTTTTCCGAAGCGATACCCGGCAGGTGCCTGTTCTTCCGGACGTAGCGTTCTAGCTCAAGCAGGCTGGGCCGGACATATCCACGCCTGAATACGTAGTCCGGCCAGTCGGCGGCCGCCAGCACCTTGATCTTGGTAAAGAGGGCAGTACCGTTAACTGCCAGCTTATAACCGTGGGAGCTATTGGTGCCTATAGCTATATTGTCGCTGGCGTCGAACACTGTCCCGTTGTTCGATTGCCAATAGCTTTGCCCGCTGCCCACCGAATTCCAGGCGCTGCCGTTGTAGTACTGAAAGGCACTGGAGTCGGTGTTATACAGCAGCAGCCCGTTCTGCAGGTCGCCCGTGGCGATCGCGTTGCGCTGTGTATTGGTGAGCCTGGGCAACAATACACCGGTATTCATGCTAACTACGTCCAGGGCGGCTTTTGGCGTGACGTCTGCCTGTGTCAGATTGTTGGTGAAGCCGGAGGCGTTGATCTGCGTGCGACCGTTGTAGAGGACGGTCAGTGCATTACTGTGCGTCGCGCCGGTATTGGACGCAGAGTTGCCAACGGCAAAGAGGGGATAGCCGGAAATGCCGGGAACAGCCGTTCCTCGAAAGCCGGTATAAGGCAGAGTAGAGAAGTCGACAGTGGCGTTGCCAAGGGTAGTGCCGTGAGGCGTGCGGTTGACATGGTACTGCCCTGCAAGCAGTTGACCTTCTCCTCCGAATTGGTTAAAACTACCGCCGACAACGCTGCTTATCGACGAATCCTGGTTACTGTTTAAATAGCCTCCGATAAAGTTGCTAAAAAATTGCTTTTGGATCGTGTGTCCTTCGCCCAGGATGGCACAATCCTGCATGGTACCTGTGATGGTATGCCCATAGCCTCCAATGAACGACCGGATAAAATCGCTGCGTGCAGCTCCCGGCGCAACCGCCAGGTGAGCGTTCTCTGCCGAGATAAATATCCCTTCCATACGGGTATTGCTATCGGTTTTTAACTGGTCCGAGCAGACGACGGTGTTCAGCATTTTCCCCTTGAACGTATTGTGATCATCGGAATTAATGATCAGCCCCGAGCTGGGCCAGTGCCCATATACTATAGGATTGATAGTCGTGTCCAGCCGGTCCGAAGCGCCGATCTCCAGTATGCCCAGCCTGGAATAATAGCGTATGCCCTGCTGATCTTCGGTGCTGTACGAAGTATCCGCCGTCGTACCGGCCGTGAAATCGCCGTTGTCGTACAGGCGGAAGACGGGGTGATTGACGGGGTCGTTCCTCGAGCCTCCGATGGAATACATTTTTCCGTTGAGATGCTGGTACCTGTCGACAAGGAATTTATGCGGGCCGGCAGCTGACGTGGTGTCACCGAGCGAGAGCCCGTCGGCTCCCTGGCTCAGCCCCTGCCCGGCAGCAAGGAGTGCGTTCATCGATAGTACCGCAATGCCGATCGTATCACTGCCGACGGTCCCTATATTGTCCGTCGCCCGGGCGATCATCTGGTAGTGTCCGGTGTCGGGATTGGCCCAGCTGAACGTATACGGCGCGGTGGCCACCTCCCCTAGCTTGGTGCCGTTCGCAAAGAACTCCATCTTTGTGATGGTGGCGCCGTCTTCGGCGGCGCTGGCCTTAAGCGTGACGATCGTGCCCTGCGCCGCCAGCGTTCCTTTGGCCGGCGCAAGGAAGTGGACGGTTGGCGCGCCTACCTGTGCGCTGCCCGGCCATACCTGCAGACCCGAGAGCAATCCTCCACCCGACGACGTCGCGTTGACCCAGACCCTTACTGTTCCGGCAGCGTCAGGCCGGACCTGCATAAATGTCGCACCCAGATTGGTATTGTAGCCGGTGTTGATCGACTGGCTGCCATAGCTGACCAGGCCGGCGACGGTATACTGCGTATTCCCGCCTACCGAAGAGCTGCCGGTCATCTTGAGGATATACGTGCTGTCCTTGTTGAGCCCGCTGAGCTGCAGCTGCGGGATCGAAGCGTTGTACTGACCCAGGGTATTGGCGAAACCGCACCACTGGAACCAGTCGTTGCTCATCACTCCGGCCGGGAAAAATCCGCCCCCGGCTCCAACGCCATTTACCGCCGCGAGACCGTTCTGGTCGGCCTGCCAGTTGGCAGTAGCTATCGAGCTGATCGTGATGCCGGCAGCAGTCGCCTGCCGGACGCCTTTCGATGGATCTCCAGCCACGTTGGTCCATCCACTCGTAATAGAGGCAGCGGCCGAGAAATTAAAGCTGACCAGCTGAGCCTTTACGGTAGCGCTGATGCCGACGAGCAGCAGAACAAAAAAAGAAATTGGCTTATTCATAAGCGGTTTAAGGTTATTGCCTGATTGAAAAGTTTATACATGGCGCGGCCGTACCAGGTCCTGGACCGGGTCGTGGATACCACAAAAGAGGCCTTCCCGCGTCAATAGACAACGCGGATAAAGAGAGGTTGGACCCTTTGGTCCTTTCTAAGTCGCTGAATAAATAAATGGATCTAATCCCCGGATGCGGGGGTGATATTCCGGCGGAACACAGGTCTTATGCGCCTGGCGCGCATTGATAAGGCTAGCCATAGTCTAGGTTGTTAATGTTAGGAGTAAACAATAGGGAAGGATTACGGCTACACAGGGGAAGGATTGTATAAGAACGAGACTAAACTATGATATTTTCTATTCAGATGTTAAAGCAATTGATAACTGCATCACAATAGAAACAGACGCATCGAAAACGGCGATAACTGCATTAAGCTTCTGGCCATGTCCCTTTGCCCATGCGCGAACTCCTTCCCCGTAAACCGGCGAACTACTCCAAATCACTGGGTCTTGAGCTTCTGCAATTTCTTCCTCGTATCCGGCCACTCCCGCAAACTCAGCGCCTTTTCCCAACTCTTTATCGCCATATCCTTCTTTCCCTGTGCGAGATACCAGTCCCCCATCGAATCATAAACATTAAAACTGTTAGGATAATTCTCAACATTCATATGAAAATAATAGAACGCACGCGAAGCCTGCCCGTGCGCCATAAGAGAATAACCGATATTATTGACCACCACCTCGGGCGGCGACACCGTATACCCCATCCTCCGGCTGACAAGAGCAAAATGCGCAGCCAGCAACGTGTCACCCTTAAACCCCGGCTCCTCCATCTCGTCATGCCTCAGCTCAAAACGGTAAAAATCAAAAAGGTTCCTCAGCCCGTCATACTCCGCGACCAGCGGGACACTGCCGTGGTTATACTCCGGGTAATATTTCCATCCAAAGTAGAGATGCTCCGCCACCCCCATCCTCAACAACTCATTCCTCAACCCAAATATTGACTGCATATGCCGGCTAAAGATGGTCGCTGTATCCTTCATCACGCTAACCGTATCCAGTCCTGCCTGCAGGCTATTGGCGCCGGCCAGGAACAACGAAGAACCATGAAAATCCATCCCACCTGCCTGTACCTGCCGAAGCAGCTTAGCCTTATCCCACCACATCGACGGATCGATAGCCAGATAGCCATTGAACAGTCCCGGATGATTGACCAGCGCATCCACCGCCATCAGCCCTCCCAGCGAGTGGCCGATAAACACCCGGTAGGGCGCTGTCGGAAAAGCTGAGTCGATATGCGGTATAAGCTCGCCCGCCAGGAACTCCATAAACTTCGGTCCTCCCCCGCTGTGGTTGGAAGCCCCTCGCCCCATCCTGACCTCACTCGTATCACGCGTCGGCGTCAGGTCCCGGTTGCGGTCAGTGTTGAGAATACCCACCACGATCATTTCCGGGAAAGCCAGACCGCCGTCTTCGCTCATCTGTTTGATCATGGCGGTGACGCTAAAAAAATGTGAGTCCCCGTCCAGTAAATACACTACAGGATAACGTCTCTTGTAAAAATAGGTGTCGTAGTAGCTGCCGGGTAGCGACACGAGTATGCGTCGCTGTTCGTTGAGTACAAAAGAATGTATCTCTTCGGTCTTTCCGATGCGGATGGAGTTATCGGGCGGGGCGGGGCGGCCTGCGTCCCCGGAAGCAGCCTGCCCGTAACTGCAGCCATAGCCGCAAAGCGCGATCAATAACAATCCCCATTTTATCCGTACAAAATGTCTTTTCATATCTGGAAGGTTTTGCCGGTAATGTTACATCAACAGTCCAAACAAAACATCCAAATGTGACAAAAAGCGCTCAAAATGTGATAAAGTAGGATAAGGTCAGTGTTGTACCCATTTATCCGTCAGTGTTGTACCTTTTTATCCGTCTCCCAGGCCCCCGCCCCACTCTCGTCGACGATCGCCCGCTCTGCATGATATCCTTCGGTCGCCGAGCCCTGCTCCGTCCGGCCTTTCGCCTTCGACTCCCCCGCCACATGTTTGGCGTCTCCGAATAACCCCATCAGTGTCCCATAGGCCAGCACATGCGGCCTCATCGCCTCTTCGATAGCGGTCCTGCTCGACCCCGGCCTCAGATCCAACCCCTTGTCCAACGCAAAAACGTGAAAATAGTACCGGTGCAGCCCCGACGGCGGACACGGCGGCGTATACCCCATCTCCCCGAGAGAGTTCAACCCACTGACCCCCTGCCCGCTATTCTCACTAATGCTGTTAGCGGGTTGAATATCGAAGATCACCCAGTGCGTAAAAAACCCTTTAGGAGCATCCGGGTCCTCCATAATCAAAACCATGCTCTCCGTCCCTTCCGGCACGCCGTCAATAACAAGGGCGGGATTAAACCCCTTCCCCTTACACGTAAATTTAGTGGGTATCAGCCCGCCTTCCACAAACTCCGGGCTCGACACAACCAGCGTCTTCCGTGGCTTTTCCATAAATAGTGTTTCCACATCCTACAGAAAATACTGTGCCGGATGCGCTCTATAGTCAATATTGCCCAAAAAGCAGTATTTTAACAAGGCTAATTGTCAAGGATTGAATGACCTACACCATAAACCCGATTGCAGAAATAACTACATTATAGCCATCGGCATCGACAGGTATGAGCACCCTGACCTGGAAAACTTTGCCTGCTGCGTCAGGGACTGCACCACAGTCATTCGGATTCTAAAAAGCGACTACGGATTTCGCACTATTGACCGCACCTACCACAACCGGGACGACAAAGAAGGCACAGAGCAGGAGAATGTCCTTTATGATTCCGGCGCAACAATCCAAAATATCAGGGACCTCTTCAAAAACCTTCGTTATCACCCGGATTTTTCAAGAAAGATAAAGGGCGGCATCGACCACAATCTCGTCATTTATTTTTCGGGACACGGCCTGGTTTCCACACTGGATATCCAGTCCCTGTATTGGGTACCCAGCGACTATACGGCGTCTTTGGACAGCAATGACCTCGACAACGGCGCCTTATACAGTCTTTTTAACGAGCTCATTCCCGACCTTGCCTATATCCGTTATCACCACCTGCTGCTCGTATCGGACTCCTGTTATTCCGCAGCTGTTTTTGACCCCATTAAATTCTTTGAAGACCAGACAAAGGAACCCGAAGGCATCAGCCGCGGCGAACAGCGCTCGGCCTGGGGCCTCTGCTCGAGCGCCAGCAACCAGGTCTCCAAGTCAGGCAGAAAGCTGAGCCTGTTCACCCATCACCTCACATCGATACTGGAAGCCAATACCAATGATTCACTACCCCTCTGGAAATTATTTGGCCTGGTAGACGATCGGATGAAGGGCGTTGACCAGCGGTCTTTCTGCCGAAGGCTCAGAAACATCCCTGGCAATACCGGCGAGCTCGTCCTCGAGGCGACACCCGAAAAGGTCAACAAAAGTCTCAGCACCCAGCTCGGGGAATACCTGAAACCCGGGATCCAGGTCAACCTCAATTTTTTAGAAGAAAGGAAGAATATCCGAAAACTACGCAAGCCCGAGTCCCATCTCTGCGCCATCTTCAGCGGCACGCAGGACCACGCGCCCCGGTTGCTGATGAAGATCATCCTCAGCGACGACAACTTTGAATACGACAAGAACACGCCCTTGATCAACCCCCTGGATGGCTATTCCGGACCGGATATGACAAGTATGGTACTCAACGTCTTCAGCCTCGCCGGCATCACCGGTTGCAGCACGGAAGACCAGCTGGTGGCGGAATTGACAAAGGTGCTCAATACCGGTAATTTCCTGCTCAAGCTATTCTTTCCCGAAGAGATAGCCGAAAGGGTCGGGCTGATCGGGGAGCTCGTCCGGATCATCAGCCGGGTGCGGGATCAACGACCGTCGAGGAAACTGGTGATCATGATACTCGATGAAGACCACACGCAGTACCAGGAGCAGCTCGCGCAGCAAGGTCCGCTGCAGTTCATTTTTATGGACAAGATCGGCGCCATCAGCAGGGACGACTTCGACGACTGGTACTCCGCGCAGCGCCAGCTTTTGCAGCTGCCCGGTCTTGCGACCTTTCTCGAACAGCGGGTCAAGGGAAACTCCGAGGCCATTGTAGGCGCCGGAGACCGCTTTCCCCGCGTCGTCATTGAAAAGATCTGTGAATGCGCGGGCTGCCCGGAAGTAGCGTACAGTATTCTTAGCATATAACCCATCCCGATATGAAAGACAAAGAGATATTGTTTTATGAAGGCGCCAGGCTCAGGGAGTTCCGTCGCTTCGACTACAACGGAAGATCCGAAGAGCTCGCCCCCTATCTGGCCGACGACAGCCTGAAAAAGGCGGTGCAGCACGCGCAGGTACTGGAGAGACCGCTGCTCCTGAAAGGCGAGCCCGGTTCGGGTAAGTCCAGACTGGCCGAAGCCGTTGCGTACGAGCTCTTCGGCCAGCGATTCCGCGACTTCTATTTCGAGTGGAATATAAAATCCAACAGCAAGGCGCAGGATGGTCTATATGTCATCAACTATCTGCAACGGTTGCGGGACGCCAACCTGAAAAATACGCGCAGAAGGAATCTCGACATCGTGCTGCGGACGGGAATGACAACCGGACAGTATGTCGAGCTGGGGCCGCTGGGAAGGATATTCCTGGCGACGGGCGCAGAGCCCGGCCTGCCACCACCCGTGCTGCTGATCGACGAAATAGACAAGGCGGATATCGACTTTCCCAACGACCTCCTGCAGGAGCTGGACCGCATGGAATTCATGATACCGGAGGCGGTCAACGAGAGGCGCCAGCCGGTTCGCATCGCAGCCGAAAAAGGACGGAAGCCGCTGATCATCATCACGAGCAACGAGGAGAAGGCTTTGCCGGCGGCCTTTCTGAGGCGATGTCTCTTTCATTATATCCGTTTCCCGGGCGTAAAGGAGCTGCGGGCCATTGTAGAGGCGAGATGGCCGGAGATGAACCGGCAGCTGATCGAGAAGGCGACCCAGGTCTTCAATGACCTCCACGAAGCCATCGGCACGACCGCCACTTCCATCAAGAACATCAGCACCAGCGAGCTGATAGACTGGATCACCCTGATCGATCACTATCATCCTGCCGCGGACGGGACGCTGAGCCTGAAAGACATTCCCTATGAGCAGGCGCTGGCCAAGGACATCGAGACCATGCAGACATTCCTGAAATTCAAGAGCACGACCCCATGACCACGGACCATCCCTTCCTGTACGAGCTGTTCATGGCGCTGCACGCCGACAGTCGCTGGCCGAGGCCGGGGATGGACGAGTATTTCCTTTTACTCCAGCTCCTGGAGAGACATCCGCAGTTGGCGGCCACATTCGACGAAATGGCCTTTGCCTGTGAGACCCTCTGGGCAAAATCTCCCGCGCAGCAGCAGTTCTTTCGGGAAGTGTTCCGCACGAGAAGAAACGACCTGGAGACCTGGCTGGCCGCCGCCCAGCGCCACGACGATAAAAAGACTTCCGCTTCCCAAAAAGACGAAGCGTCCCAATCCACCAATACCGGTGGCTCCACCCCACCACACTCTCCGACCGGCCAAAAGACCATGGCCGAAAACGCGCCGCCTTCCCCACCCCCTGGAACAAGGCCTCCGGCTACTCCCCCATCCACTACGACCCAAAAGAAGGAGGAGCAGGAATATATCGAGATGTCCGTCGGCCATGGAGAGCCGGCCGGCTCAGGCCGATACATGCCCATACCGGAGAACGGCGGCACTCTTCCTTTGTCCAAACGGTTCTTTCTCGGCAAAGAATATTTCCCAGTGAGCAGCCGCGTCCTCCAGCAGGACTGGCGCAACCTGGTCAGCCGGCAGGAATACGCCGGCCCTTCCGAACCGGATATGCCGCGAACGGTCCGTCGCATAGCGACCGAGGGCTTCTTCCTCGACTTCGAATACCAGCCCAGGTCCTCCAACAGGCTCGCGCTTTTTATTTTTATCGATCGGGGGCCGGGGATGGAGGCCTTTCTGCCTTTCGGTGTCGAGCTCGCGCAAAGCGCAGTTGCCAGCCTCGCCCATTTGTATTGTTACCCCTGGTTCTTTTCGGAGCTGCCCTTGCGTGACGACAACCCGGACAACGGCTACCTGCTCACCAACCAGCAGCGGACAAGGGGCACCAATACGTTCTCGCTTTTCAGACCGGTCATCCAGCAGAACAGGGTCGTCCTGATCTACAGCGACGCCGCAGCCATACGGGGCCACCAGCCCGGCGTCGAAGAATGGCAGCGGACTGAGAATTTTATCGGCTATCTCCTGCAGCAGACCGCCTATGTCGCCTGGATGAACCCGGCGCCTTCACACCGCTGGAAGGATACCAAGGCCGCGCGAATTGCCGAACAATTTCCCGAAATAGGCATGTATGAGGCGACACGAACGGGTCTGGGCCAGGTGATCGACAGCCTGAAGGGAAAGACAGCTTTTAAAACCCATCGCAACCAATGATCACCAGGGAAATCAACGATATCCGACTCAGCGAGGAGGCCTGGCAGCGGTTGCTGGGCTTCTACCACCGGTTCTGCGAGGGGCCCCTTGGCGCTCATTACGGAATAGGGCACCTGCTCTATGCCTGTCATGCCGCATTCCCGCTGTTGCTATCTACCGAAATGGCCAATCTGATCTGGGTCAATTTTAAAGACTATTCTTATTCGCAGGGAGGCGCCGGAAAGATCGAGCCGGTGGCCGTTGCCGACCTGCTGCTGTCACCGCTGTGTCGGCAGACGGGACAGGACCGCTATGAAATGAACGCGGAGATCAGGACCTGGCTGCTGCAACTGCTGAGGGACGGCAGCTGGTTTAGTCTGTACGGAGTCCGGACCGGCGGAGAAGGCCGCCTGCACGAGCTGGCGAGCTTTGTCTGGCAGTATTCCACCGGGAGCTCGGAGATGGGCTACGACGCCTCGCGCATCCGGCAGCTCAACGAATGGGCGGCACTGGCCTGGCTCAACCCCTCCCTGCTGGCAGAGAAGATCGCCGGCGTCCTGGAGAGCAATGACAGCACCGATAACCGCAATGGACAACTGTGGCTGCACAACCAGATGGACAGGCTCAACAGCCAGCTGAGGTCGAATATCGTGGAGGACGGCACAGGCGCGCGGTCGCTGACGCCGTTTTATAACCTGTATCACTATTCGAAGGCGAAAAAGGACGAGCTGCTCAACAGACCGGCGGACACCGTCTATGAGAGCGCGCGGCAAATAACGACCGATGGCGGCGGCGGCGGCCCGCAGAGGCTGATCCGGGTGAAATTGTCCCGTCCCGTGGCAGAGAGAACCCAGCGAAAGCTGAAAGAAATACAGCGCGTGCTGGTGCTGGATTTTAGCGGCACACTTCGTCTCCTGGATCCGTTGATCGGTAAAATGGAGGCTTATGGCGGGTTTGAATTCGTCAGCAATCCATCGTCGTCGACGCCACCCGCCTCAAATGTCGCGCGGGTCCGGCAGATTATCGAGGCCATTCGCGGGATGGCCAACCCTGAAGACATTATTTTGATCTATATTCCAACCGACGGTCCGGACTCGGAGTATATTCGTAACATTCTGGATCAGCTGGAGTCTTCTCCGGCGCAAGCGCTGCTGATCACCAACAGACTTTCACTGGAGGGTCAGCACGCTGCCAAGACGATCCTGCTGGGAACAGACCCGGTAGACATCGGATTCCGCGAAGTTCAACAACTAATCACCGCCTGTCCCGGCATCACCTATGCAGACCTGCGAATCTGGCTGCGGTTCCACATGGACAATAGGGGTCTGTCTCCACTGTGGGTACTCCTTACACCGCCGGGCATGGCCCACGATAGATTCTTAAGCAAAAAAGAAAATTTCCGGGGCGGTAAAGCGCTGCTTGTTAAGGAATTTCTCGGGGACCGCTGGCAGGTCATCCCCGAGGCCTTCCAGCAGCTGCCGCGCAGCACCAATTCTACTATCTACGACTATGATACACAAGATCCCGTTGGGGAAAGGCTGGGCGAGTTGGTAGCAGGCGCCAGGCCGGACGAGAATTTCTACGGCGGCGACACCGAGGCCATGGATAACGGCAAGCTATACCTGGTCGGCGTGGAAAGACTGCCGTTTAGGGCAACGGTGTATTGCGACGGCGGAGACCCTACGCTGGAAGCAGAGCGCTTGCAGGAGCTCGTGAAAGAAGTCTTCACTCCCGTGGGAGACAGTGGTTACGCCTGGTGGGATGGACGCCGCAATAATATCGAGGCCCTGCCTGGGGATAACTTGGATCAGTTCATCACGGATATCCTCGACCCCGGACTATTTGCGATCCAGGTGAGGACGACCCCGGCCAAAACCTATGACCTCTTCTACCGTGAACAGAAGACCTTTACCGGCGCCAGCGGCATATTGCGTCTTACAGGGATGGACGAGGAGCACCTGCGGAATGCCTTACCCCTGATATCCCGGTACTATTATCTAAAATATCTCGACCAACCCGAAGGGCCGCTCCGACCCGGCTTCAAATTTGACGTCAACTATTGGTGGATAAGACCGGAAGGCAACGCCGCGACCTTTGGTGGGCAGACGCTGGTGCTGGATGCAAATGCCATCCATTGGGTCGACGGGGAGGTGCTGGTCTATCCCTTTGGCGTCGAAGTTTACAACCGGGAGCCCTTCGATCTTTATTGTGCCGTCTACCTTCTCTGCTCCAACCTGAGTATCTGGCGGCTCACCGAAAGCGATCCCCCGGATCGACAACCGCAGTCGCAGCCCGGCCTGCTAAAGCCTGGTCAGTCGGTGGTGCTGCAGTTTGACGATGCCTACCGGTTGCTCCAGATCGGGCGCGGACAGATGGACGCCTCGATCAAGGTCTTGCTCAGCCGCGACCCTGTCGAAACGAATTTTTCACAAAGCAGTCGTTATACTTTCTGATCATGGCCAGTCAAAACCCACAGGAAATTACTCCCTCCCCCGCGCTTTGGGATGCAGGGGACGTGCCCATTCAGATACCGGAAGACTGCACCTGGGGGATACCAAAGGAGATGATACCCGACGTGTGGCGGCTGTTGGATTCCAGGCCCGAAGCTTCTGAAAAAAGGAGTTTTTCCCTGGAGGATTTCCAACGGCTGATCTCGCTCTTGTACCTCAACAGGTCGGACCGTGTTCCTCTTGGGAAAGCGATCGCGGAAGAGGTCGCCGCGCTTGATCAACGGGGCGGCCAGAACCCGTTACCTGAAAAAATACGTCCCTTCAACGGCCATTGGATAATGATAGCCGGGACAAGCAGCAACGCGCTGCCCAACGAGCAGAGATGGATAGCAGAGGTGATGGCAGATCTTCTGGCAAGAGAAGGCTACGGTCTCGTTTGTGGAGGATGGTCCGGAGTGGACGAGATCATCTCCCGTGAGTACAATAGCGTGCTGCGGAACGATAACCTGGACGTTTCCACCCGATTGAAGATGTTCATTACTAACCAGGAAACGCCTACATACAGGCATGGCCAGGTCTTTATCGTTCGGGATTTTGAGGAATGGAAAACAACGGCGGTTGGTACTGCTTCGGCTGTGGTACTTATCGGAGGAAGATCGCGTACCTACTCGATCTATGAGGCCGCCAGAGACCAGAATATACCTGTCATTCCTATAAAGGCCTCAGGAGGTGACGCTGATATTGCCTTCCGGGAGATGGCCAACGGAGAAGGGGCCGTTGCCTATAGAAATAGGCTTGTGAATCAGATAGAAAAGATCAATGCCCGGGAGGACGCATTGATCGCGGCGCGGCAGGTGCTGGATATGCTGCGTGAGCTACTGGGCTCTGTTCCCTCGATCACAAAGGACCAGTTTATGAAGGCGGCCCAGGAAGAAGAAGGTCGCCGCAAGGTCGTCTTTGTCGATGATATACAAAGGGGCCGCTGGGGGCGGTCCTCTGAAAGTCACGGATATCTGCTTGATGCAGGTTCCCGCCTGTCCAGCGATGGGGACGTGATGGTCATTTTGACGATAAGGAGGGTGGAAGGAATTCCCCCCGTCAGCGGCTGGGTTGTTATCTATTATCAGGTGGAACGTAGCCGGCAGCAATTGAAGGTCAGCGAATTTCGAAATTCTGAGGCGACAATTGAGATTTCCTTGGATCACGCCTGCACCGTCGGCGCCTATTTACAGGATGCTACCGTCCTCGAGCTGGATCTCAACCTGATCAAGGGCGCGCCGGATTGGTTCTATCACGCTTCGCCCCCGGATGTTTTCCGCGAGCTCGTGTCGGAAGCGTACCGTAAGAATAAGGTGAAGGTAAAGAACGACATTCAAAAGAACCGTTGGGGCGGAAAGAATGTCAACAGCGGCAAGCAGCTCCGCGCCCGCGTCACTAAAGGCCGGTACAGCGGACAATTCGTGGTCACCCTGGAAGTCCTTGGTCAGAGCCAGCGGCAGCCACTGACCGGCTGGGTTGCTTTTTTCGTTCCATTTGTCCCTGAAATATTCTACTGGCCGGCAGAAGGAACCAACAAGAAAGGTATTGTTGCAATAACTGTCGACGCAACGGAGGCCTTCACAGCCGGCGCCATGACCGAGGATGGCATCCTTCTCGAGCTCGACCTCCAGGAAGTCACTGGCTTCCCCTCTGAATTCTATTACGAGAAGCGGAAACCAAAAATAGATCGACCCAACCCGAAGAAAAGCCCTCGACCCAAAAAAAAGTAACCACCTAATCCTCCAGTTCCCCCGGATCAAATGGCTGTTCAGCCAACTTTTCCTCTCCTGCGCCGCCGCCCCTGAAACCTTTATTGCCAAAACTCGCCTTGGACAACAGCGGGTGCCTCACACCCATCAGCGAATACAGCGGCGTCATCCCTGCCTGCCCGATAAATTTCATCGAGCTGCCTTTTTCCCAGGCCGTATTTAGCCCCAGTTCCGCGTTGGCTAAGTTGAGCTGCGCCGCGGTAAGATTTCCTTTTGCGCGCAATTCCAGGTTGGTGTTGCTGCTATTCGAGATGATGATGGTACCCGAGTCGACGCGGACAAGTCTTGTAATGATCAGCCAGTCCTTGTCCCAGTTCTTTTCCTTGTATTTCTTCAGAATGATCTTCTCCAGGTCGGCGATATTGACGATCTCGTCGGTGTGTTGTCCCTGTGTCTTGAACACTACGCCATTTTCTCCTTTGAATTTGATGCTGAACCCGGCGTCCAGCTCTGTCAGGAAGCTGCCCGCCACCGGTGAGGTCCCCGACGCCTTGGCCGTTATCTCTACTGTATCGGTGGAGCTGTAGTCCTGGTCGATGGGCTTGTCGTCGACCGAGACCTCCATAGTGATCCCCTCTTTCGCCAGCGAGGTATAAGTCGTGAACGACCCATAGCTGTCCAATTTTCCAACCATCCCCAGCTGCAGATTGCGCCCTGGGTCCCAGATTGCGCGGTAGTGCGACTTTTTGAACATATGTTCCAGGTAGAACTTGAATGGAGTAGCCATAGGTATAAAGGTGAAAGTGAAGAATGGAGATGCTCCCTGAAATTACAAAAAAAGTCCTTTATCTTATATTCAGCTCAACTAGTTTTTGTCTTATTCCCTCGTCACACTCAAGTTTTGCCATATACTTCATTAATTTGCGATAGAGACTGGCAAAATCATACGGAAAACTAGCTTTAAGGACTTTCATATTCAGGTGGCTCCGACACAGGCCAACAAAGGCCCAATCCCTAAACACCAACGCTTTCGTCATCCAAAGCAGCGCATTGTAGCTGATCTCGTCTTTTGGAGCCTCCTGCCTGAAGTATTGTTCCGCGATCTGTGGTAGTCGCACCGGATCATTGATCAAGCCCCTGGACAAGCCCAGAAGAATTTTACAGTTATTTTCAGACTCAATAAACGCTAATATCGCATCAATTACCTGTTGATCTCCCGTCTGCAGTATCATATCGACGAAATTTGTATCCTGGTCAAGCCTCGCATATTTCCAGCACTGAGATATGACCTTTACGTCCTTCCTGTGAAGCGCCTTTTCCATCCAGCTGCTTGCAATTTCGATCTTGCTCTCATCATCGACCCGGATAGTGCCATCAAATAACATTTCAATTATGTCATACGTTAATTCCCAATGCCCGAATTCCATTAGCCGTAGGCCAATGGCATGAGATTGCCAGGGGTTATTTTCCAAGACACTCTTCCATTCCAGTGGAGGGTCGACCTGATGGGCCGACACAATCGCATTTGCTGCGCAGGCTATCATTCTTCCATACATCTCGTCGTCTTTTTCCATTTGCAGATCATAGTGCTTCAGCGCGTATCGGTGTGCCGTAACCGACCTTTCCATTAGTGCCCTGGAGCTTCCGCCAATCAAGGTGGCCAATTTCCCCATTCGGAAAAAAACGTCCCCCTTCAGCTCTTCATGTCTCACACTCAACGCTTTCGCAATGGCTTCGTCAGAGTAAATGAGAAAATCATATACGACGGTTATATCATCTATTTCCGGGTGTAGCCGGTATTTTTCCTGTAAAAGAAGCATTGATCCAAACAGGTCAAAATTCAGAAAGCTATTTCCCTTATCTAAATTTTTCGATATGGCCGCGACTATTCTTGGCAATGTCCGAATAGTATGAATTTCGTCCTTGTTCAGGTATTGAGTATAGAACTCTAAGAAATACCAGTGAGCCCCTATAAAGAAGCTGGATGAGTCCTGAATTTCCAATAGCTTCTCGACCAGTCTGGCAATCATTTTAAGCAGGACAGTATCGCTAAACCTGGAATCTCCAGCCAGCTGCGAAAAGATGGATATCAGCGCCTCTCCTCCGTTTTCAAACTTTATCCGCCTAAACTTCCGGCCAATGATAGCCACCACACTGCAGACGCCATCGTAATCGTCCAGATCCATGGAAATCTCAAGGGCCTTTGCGAGGTCAGTATCCAGAAGGGACGCGGAAAGTACTGACCCGATCTTTAGCCGAACTGGCCTTTGCAGCTCCGAATTGTATCGCAGATAATTGACGGTTCTCTCCAATATATCCAATACCTCTTTTTTGCCGGCGCCGGATATATCCATCCCGGATATAATTTGGGATACCGTCCGTTTAATATCAATCAGTTGTATCTGCGGCTTGATTTTAGAAAAAAAATTCAAATAGTACTTTAGCTGTTCAAAAGACAGCCGTTCCGCGAGATATCCCACTCTTTTGGCAATGACGGACAATGCAGGTGCCAGCGCCTTTGGCAGGCTGTCCATAAATTCTTCTTTTCCTTCCCAGTAATCCGAGCCAAATCTCGGTTCCCACACATTGTACATTGCGTCTTTCAGGTCCTGTCTGCCGGTCTTTTCGATTGCCCAGAGGATCGGCGAGAACCACCGGCTGTGTACTATTTTCGGAGCACCAGCCTCCAGGTCTTTCAATATCGGTGCCAGGGCTTCCTTCATCAATTCCGGGCGGTGCCGAAACCAATATTCGACCTTGTGGTCAAAGAGCATAGAAAGGCCGATCCAAAGAAGCAGCCTCTTTTTGCTTGCGGGTAAATAGCCCGAGCATTCAAAGGCATCCATAATTGTACACAAGAGAGGATGGAACCTGATCAGTTTGTCTTTTATCGACGATGCATTCTTAACAGTAAGCTCGAATGTGATCGACCCTTCAATGGCGTCGAGAAAGGTATTTTCTCCAAACTTAAAAAGCAGGGTCACCGCGATCTGCCTGACCATAAGATCAGCGGCTTTCAGAAAGGGAAGCACCTGGTCAAGGAAGGCTATGTCCAGGACTACAGCCCGATGCACCCAATATTCTGCGTTCATCTTATAGTTGACGCTGCTCTTGGCCAGCAAAAATGTCTCTTCCCGATCGAGCTGCAATTTATCCGCATACCTATAGATAATAGCAAGCTTTTCGGGCCCGATCAAAGTCTGGAAACTCTTGTTCTTATTGGACCTCACTTCTTCTTTTATCATATTATGGACATCCCATACCACTCCCTCTTCCACCCATTCCGGAGGAAATTCCAGCCGGTAGTGCTCCAGGATATAATCCCCTACATTTCGGTGATAAAACAGTTGATCGCCCTGATCGTTTTGAATGATCAGCCGATTGGCATTCTGTATTTCGAGAAGACTTTGCTCTACCTGCTGAAGAGTATATTTGTTGAGAATTGCGATCCTCTCCATGATCTCCTTTATTGTACATACTTCGCGTCCGATATTAGCCATTGCGAACGTGATCAGCCTCGGCAGGTCTTTCCGGATCACACTTTCGATATCGTCTTTGAAGACGTCTTCCCAGGGCGCTATTTTCATCAGCTCCTCCGTATCGACGGGCGAAGATTCCGTCCTTTCCCTGAACAGCTTGACAAATGCAAGAATGATCAGCTGTGGCTCTTTGCCGGAATTTTCAAAAAAAGCTGCTATTGCCGATGGAGTCATTTCTTTTTGAGAGCAGTCAAGAAGGTTCTCCAGGAGCGTCGTCGCCTCGTCGGGTGTAAACTTTTCCACCTGTATATAAGTAAAATTGGAGTCGTCCAATTCCCATCCGCCGGGAAACATCTTAAAGAAATATTGCGTTCTGGCCGTTAGGACAAAATGGATTCCTGACAGGCCGTTGATATTATTTATTGTCTCCTGGAACCGCCGCCATATCTGCTTCATCTCAAATTCGTCCATGCGTGCCTTCGGCGCCTCGAACAGACGTTCGAACTGGTCGATCAATACCAGGATCGGTTTTTTCGGCGAAGCTTTCCGATAGGCCTGGAAAATTTGAAAGAGCCTTGTCGAGGGATGATCGATCAATGGCGAAATGTTAATCTCGGAAAATTTCAAGGCGACTACGCTGCACATTTGAGACATGAAGCTGTCCTCTTCGATGCTGTCGGCGCGCAGCTTGATGACCGTGAAGTCTGATTTAATGGCCTCAGATTCGGCATAGTTGAGAAAAGAGGATTTGCCAATGCCGCTCTCTCCTGTTACAAGCATATTCCTGGACTTTTCACTGGAAAGGCTTGCCAGGTATCGCCTAAATTTGTCGTCATTGCTTCTGTGCACATACCAGTATCTGGCGGGAGACTTGTATTGGTCCAGTCCGCTGTCCACGGCTTGCCGCTGGTAAAATGGCATCTCCAAAAGTTCACCAAGGGTTGCTGCTGTCAATCGCCGGAGTGATTTGTCTTTGAGACCCGAGACTCTCACAATTTCAGCGAAGAGCTTGTCGTGGATCTTTCTGGTGTTTTCTTTCAATCCCAACTCGGAAAGGTCACCGTAGGTAAGCTGCCGGATTGTCGCGAAATCACAATAGTTGGTACTGATCTTTGTCTTTTCCAGGACGCTTATAATATCCCCTGCAGCAAGTGAATCATCCCCTGCCTCGCTGAGAATGGTCTCACAAAGGTCTGCAACGACCATCCGGGCCTTCTCGTCCAATAGGTCACTGGCAATGATACGCCCAAGGATTTTGTCCCTTAATGCCACCATTCCCGGATTTGCGTTACCATTGGTTATAAAATGAAAGCTGGAGAAGTCTTTCCGGTGGATCCTTTTTTGAAAAAATGGCGCCAGGACCTCCCTGGCAAATTCCTTGACGGTCCAATTTTTTCCGTTTTCCCTGCTTTTTACCTGAACATGTTCCGTGAAATTGTGGCCGTTATTCTGGGAAAGGACGAGGTCGATATCTTCGTCGCCCTCTAATGTAATGGAAATCAATGTCTCGTTGCGAAAATGTTCCACAATCCGCCTACACGCATAGGCGTGCTGGTAGGCAAACCCCTTTATCGACACAGCCCCCTGATTCGATATTTCCATGACCCGGTTGTTAAATGCTTCCTCGTACAACGACGACGGCCGGCGGTTTAACTAACGATCGTTAGTACTTTATTTTTAAGATTCTCCCTTTCACCGGCTACGGACAATTTGGTAACTTAGAACAACTACAACACTTCATCGAATGGACGCAGAACAGCCAATTGACACCGGGAAGAAAGCCTCTATCGGCAGGGCGAAAGTGCAGTATAAGGCCGCATCGTCTATTCTTACACCTGCGTCCGGCTTTATGAATCTCTACGATTTTACGCTTAATCCCTATTCTGGCTGCTCCTTCGGCTGCACCTATTGCTATGCTGCCTTCTTCTCAAGGACCGAAAAGCAAAGAGATGACTGGGGACACTGGGTGGTGGTTAAAGAGAACGCGTTAGAGCAGCTTCAGAAAAAAAGGAAAAGGCCCCTTATTGATAAGACCATTTATATGAGCAGCGTTACCGATCCTTATCAGCCGCTCGAGAGGGACCTTCGCCTCACCCAGTCCATTTTAGAAGAATTGGTCGATTACCACCAGGTACGACTGGTCATCCAGACAAGAAGCCCGCTGGTAACCCGGGACATCGATCTGTTTAAGCGATTCAAAAATATTCAGGTGAATATGACTATCACTACAGATAGTGAAGTAATCCGAAAAGTATTTGAGCCATTTTGCCCTTCGAATGCCGATCGTCTCGAAGCAATAAAATCCGTCTCTGATAGTGGTATCAACACTTGTATCACTATGACACCATTGTTGCCAATCGACGATATCGAAAAATTCATCGGTGATCTAAAAGCCACCGGGGTTGCGAACTTCACCGTTCAGCCTTTTCATGCAGAAAAGGGGAAATTTGTCGCGGGCACTCGTCAGCAGGCACAGGATCTATTAAAGCAATATGACTGGTCAAATGCAAGATATGCGGCAATAGAAGAAAGACTAAAGGTGGCGTTCCCTTCCATTGGAATAGGAAAAGATGGCTTTAAGCCTGTCTAATGTTATGGAGAAAGATTTACTTCTGTGGATACAGGCGCAGCAAGACGTGCTTGATCGACTGGTTGCTGATGCCGCAGCGGACTTTCGCATGGAAAAGGACCATGCAAATTTCGTCTTTGATTCCAGAACGGTATCCAGGGAAATGTGGAATCTCCGGAATGGCAAAGACCTTTGCTACGATAGGCCGTCTATCGGGTTTATATATTCGCTTTGGTACCATGGCCGAAGGGTCAATACCTTTCTCCGATACTATCTCAACCTTATTATTCAATCGTTGGATGAAAGTAAAATAGAGATCTTCGACCTGGGGGCTGGTACAGGTGCCGTCCAGTGGGCCGTAGGCATTGTATATGCGGCCTTGAGAGCACACAACGTCGCAGTCCCGCCATTTTCCGTAGTCAATGTCGACTCTAGTCCGTTTATGCTTCAATACAATGAGCATTTTCTGTGGAAGCATTTTGTCCGACAATATCCCGTATGCGCAGAAATAACAACCGTCTACAGGATAAATTCATGGGTCAATGAAGATTCCTCAGCGACCTCAAATATCTGGCTGAGCGCCAGCTACCTATTTGACCATTCGGAGAACGCGGACGAGGTAGCGGAAGAATTTGAAAAATTGGTGGAAGCATTTGAGCCCAATAAGTTGTTATTGCTTTCCTCATCGGGAAAATCTGGCCTTGTTAATAAAGTAGCGAAAACTCTGGGCGATTTGGGATTTGCCCGACACAAGACCGTCGACGAGCTCTCTGACGAAGTATTTAAAGGGTTGCTGCACCGGGTAAGTGAATACAGAAAGGCTCTCCAAAAGGAAGCCGATTATGGCTTCTCGGGAGACCCCGGCTGGAACAAAGACGGGCTATATGGTGTGGTTTTAGTGAAAAGGCAGGGTATTTTCTTTACCAAAGACAGGGAGAAGCTAGACCTCTATGTTACACTCGAAAAGGACAGGAGCCGGATAAGGCTCACACCTGAACAGCGAAAGGCTGCCGAGAACAAAGAGAACCATGTCATAATCGTCGGTCCCGCGGGCTGTGGGAAAAGCGTGGTATTAACCCAACGGATCAAAAACATTGTCGAGGACCCGGTTTGGCCCTACAATCCTAATCTAAGGATGCTGGTTACCACCTTTAACAAAGACCTTGCCGGGCACCTGGGAGACTGGATCGAACAACTCTTAGATTGCCCGGAAAGGTGTGCAAGGCAGACTTTTAGCCGAAACGGCAGAAAGGAACCATTCTGCTGGTTTAAGTTCAAAGGATCGAATAAGAACAATATTTATGTTTATCACCAGGATATCTTGCCTACAAAAATTGGCGGTCTTACTTCCTGTGATGTTACCAAAAATGGGCAAGACATTGAGACCTTCCATCTCGAAATGCTCCACCGAATAGCAGAAGAATATGTCGAATTGAATAAGCTGGACAGGAAGAAAATGGGCAAGATATTGGACCCCGTATTTCTTTTAGAGGAATATCACCGGATAATATATGGCTGGCAGTGTCTAAATGAAATGTCCTATCAGAAGAAGGAGCGTATAGGGCGGGGGAGCAATCCGACTTTACGCTATGATAGTCTTAGGCGAAGGACCGTTTGGGGCATCATTTATACCTATTTAAGCCAGTTGACAGCTTCTGGTCTGGGTAATTTTACAATGCAGAGGCACAGGATGCTGCGTAGACTGGGCTCGCCTAACTCCATAGAGAAATTCGACTATATTCTGGTGGATGAGATACAGGACTGTACTTTTGCAGACTATACAACTTTTCAACATCTTCTGAATCCAGGAGGCAAGCTTGTGTTGGCTGGGGATCTTGCCCAATCAATTCACCTTGGAACATCTGTACACTTCCCAACTTCGGGTTTTGATAAGATCAGGCTAAAAGGTTCCTTTCGTCTTCCATTTCGGGTTAGCGAGGCTATAAAACCCCTTTCGCAGCTTATAAATTCCGAGTTTAAAAAAAGAAGGGCCAGTGGTGAGACCGAGATCATTTACCCATACAAAGGATCACCTCCAGGCGCCCGTCCAATCGTTGTATATGGCAGGGACTACGGCCAGCTGGCCGCCAAAATACGAGACATTTTCTTCCTGTATAAAGTATTTGGATTCGGCGAGATGGCCATCTTCGAGAATGATTGGCAGCTCGCGAAGGAACTGGCGGCTTATAACGTCGGCTGTACTGTCGAGATCATACTGAAATCAAAGGGGTTGGAGAAATCCTGCGTCATCTGGTCAACAAGAGTCGGCATTGACACAAAGAAGGATGTTTCTGAATTTGTATATACTATATTGACCAGAACGACTTCCATCCTTATTATCGCCATTTGCGAAACAGTCAATTCAAAATTTGCAGAAGTACTCAACCTTCTAACACAGGATCAGGAGAAAACTTCCATTTGGGATGAGGAGACAAAAGATCAAATATCCGCTCTACAGCGGGGTCAGTTTCCGACTACCGATGAAGAAGACCTGGATGACTCCGAGGAAGTTCGAAGTTCGGACGGGGCCGAACCTGGAGTTTCCATCGAAGAATTATAGCCCTACCACTATGGCCAGTTGTCCTGCATATAGTCCGGGTAGGTCGGTATCTTGCCGCAGTCGGCTTTTCCATAGGGGGTTTTGGTCCGCAGCACTTCGCTGGCCCTACCCAAATGGGTGAGACAAATCTTGAGGTTGGGATACTTCCGAGCGGGGAGTTTAGGAAACCCGTACCCAAGTGGTAAAATATTATAAAATTTCCCGATTTTTGATTCACGTTCCTTCCAACCAAATCACTTATAGAAACTTAAATGTCCAACCAAAACCAAGTCCTTGCACCCGATCCCCAGACTTCTTTCTGGTGGGTCAATCATAAGCAGACGGCCAGAGTCGAAATAGACGAAGGTTATATTTGGTCGCCGCAAAAGAACAAGAATGGTTCCTCCAATCACAGCTATAACAATCTACCCTTGACCAAGCCAGGTGACATTATTTTCTCCTATGCAGGTGGTAAAATCCCGGCGGTCGGCAAGATAGCAGCCCATGTCAAAGAAGAAGAGAGACCGGAAGAGTTTGGAGCGACAGGCCATCAATGGGACAAAAAGGGGTGGCTGGTCCAAGTGCAGTGGCAATCGCTTTCTTCCCCCATCGTCCCCAAGGATCATCTTTCAAAAATACGTCCATTATTACCAGAGAAGTATTCACCCATTCAGGCCAATGGCAACGGCAATCAAAGCATTTATCTGGCAAAAATCAGCAATGACTTGGGCAATACGCTCCTCTCGCTAGTCGGCGAGTCCGATCTTAGCATTGGTTACGACCTCGAAGATATAGATACTGCTCGGGTAGAAGATGAACTCGAATACGAAATTCAATCCTCGAACATAACAAGTACCCAAAAACAACAGCTTGTCCTCTCTCGAGTCGGCCAAGGTCTCTTCCGATCCAATGTAAAAAAAATAGAATCAAAATGTCGCGTCACCCAAGTTTCCGAGATCGAGCTCCTGGTCGCCAGCCATATCAAACCATGGAAGGATTCCTCCAACGAAGAGCGTCTAGACGGCCACAACGGCCTCCTGCTGTCGCCGCACATTGACAAACTATTCGACAAAGGATTAATATCCTTCTCCGATGAAGGGCAATTCCTCATAAGTTCAAAGTCGATCGAGTCCGTCCTAAAAAAATGGCATATCGATACCTCCATCACAGTTGGAACCTTTACAAAGAAGCAGCGACAATATCTTTCCTATCACAGAACCAACGTATTTAAATCGTGATGACCATTTCCGTCGTTTGCGGCATTATAATAAAAGAAGGCAAAATACTGGCCGCCCAACGTAGCGCAACCATGTCCCTACCTCTAAAATGGGAATTCCCCGGCGGCAAACTACATCCTGGCGAGTCAGAAGAAGAGGCCCTAAAAAGGGAGCTACAAGAAGAACTCAACATCATAGTCTCCCTAGACAAGCGCCTCACCCCAAGTCCATACGATTACGGTGACATAAAAATCGATCTTATTCCATTCCTCACCCACTACTTAGCCGGAGAAATCATCCTTCGCGAACACCTTCAAATTGGCTGGTTTACCGCGCAAGAATTGCTAACCCTGGACTGGGCGCCCGCAGACCTTCCCATTGTTCGGGAAATTGTGAAGTCTCAATAAGCGAGAGTAGGCTTATTCAATAGAAATGGAGAAAGGTACCGTCTGAGGCTGCTGGCACATTTCGTCGGTACATGCCTGATAGGTGATGCTGCCGTTGATAGCAGATTTTGCGGTGGGGGATTTAAGCGTAACTGTTTGAACAAATTCCACGGTACCGCCGTATTGGTACTGAATGATATCAGCAATCTTGTCTTCGTATTTTTCTTTGTTGCCTTTTTCAAGGAGGGAGCCTGTCCAGGTGAACATGGGGCTCTTGGTAAACACTATTTTTGTAGGCTGTGAGATCGCTTTTTTCGGCTGATTTTGGCTGTAAATATGCCAGCCTTCTTCGATATTGGCCGTGATATGAATGGCATAAGTCTTATCATTGAGCTTTTCAGCACGGTAGGAGAAATGAACGGGGTCTTTTTGGGCCACAGAAGCCAAACTATATACCAAGGCTGCCACTATCAGATGCATTTTTTTCATAAAGTGTAGTTGTTCTATTAGCTGAAACGACCTTCCCTGCGTTTTAACTACATTAACTCATTGTAAACATACCCTGTTTTCATAGTGCAGCGCTCCTTCCTATTTTGAACGTCCAATTAAACTTTATCTTATGCCTTCGTCCGGAAGAAAATTCCTCGCCTGGGTCAGGTTATTGCCCGTCTTGCTCGTGCTGTTTGTCCTAGTCTTCGTGGCGCTCCAGCAGATTTATACCCATACCGGCGGGAAATTTACCTTACCCTGGGACGAGTCTTATATAAACGTCGCCACTGGTAAAAATCTCGGGTTTTTCGGGGTCTGGGGACTTTCTAAATATTCCTTCCAGGCTGCAGCGTCTTCACTAGCCTATCCAATCTTATTAGCCCCCATTTTCTTTATTGCCGGAGCTTATCTGGTTATTCCAATCATAATCAACGCGATAGCAACAATCCTCCTTCTCAAAGTCTTGCAATCCAAGCTGACCCAAAGAGGGCTACCCCTGGCAGTCCAATTAGCGGTCCTGTTATTGATTATTCTACTGACCCCCTTACCTTTTTTGATTGTAAGTGGGACGGAATATTCGTTATTTCTTTTGCTTACAGCCTTATTACTTGACGCTTCCATGGCCGGTAAGAAGCAATGGCTTGTCTGGGTATACAGTTTTCTCTTGGTCAGCACCCGTCTCGAGGGCCTGCTCGTGGTCGCAGTAGTCTGCGGATTATTACTATGCCGCCGCCGGCAAGCCATAAATGCGCTCAAGATCGGTTTGGCGGCGATCCTTCCGATTATACTGTTCGGATTAATCTTCATGTCAAAGGGCGGAACTTTTGTCCCTACGGCCTTTTTCCGGATCCCATATCCAGAGCTCTACAGATCCGCCATCACCGGCGTCCTGCTCATCATGGCCATCATGGCTCTCCCGTTACAAGGAAGACGCCAGTGGGTAGCCTACGGCCTTATTGGCGTCTTTGCCATCTTCCGAACCACAACTGCATTGCAGACTATTACCGCCGCCGTCATAGATACCTGGCACCAGCAAATCCCACCGGCGCAGTTCGTTCATAGATACTACAACCGATATGGCATTACTCTAAACCAGCTGGGCGCCGTATCCTGGTTCTCCGAAGGCCGGAAAGTCGACCTCACTGGCCAAGCTGACCAAACACTCAGACCGCGGAAAAATCAATCCAACCTGTCCCACATGAATGTCGACTCCCTAAGCCGGGAGTTGGGTGCGCACATCGCGATATATACGGGGACCCAGCCCTTTGTAAAACCCGACTATCGCTGGGACAAGATAGCTTCCTGGGACGTTCCCGGAAATATCGTGTCCTTCTATGCGCTGGACACGACCGCCGGCAGGATATTGAAGCAACATATGGAGGAGTATCGGAGCATGCTGCCGGAAGATGTACAAATCAGATACTATTGAGTTCAAAATTTTGTCCGAATTTTGCCCTATGCCCGAAAAAGAAAAGCTCCGTCTGGACAAATACCTCTGGTCCATCCGTCTGTTCAAAACCCGTTCAGAGGCGGCAGACGCCTGCAACAAAGGAAAAGTCAAATACAACGGCGATGCCGCCAAAGCTTCAAAAACCGTCAGCGTCGGCGACGAATACGAAGTCAAGACCGAACACAAGCGCTGGCGGATCAAAGTCACCGCCCTCCTCGATCACCGCCTTCAATATTCCCAGGCCATCAACTACTACATCGACATTACCCCCGCCGAAGAAATCGAGCGCCTGCAATTCCAGGCCGCCAGCTTCAACACCGGCAAGCGCCAAAGCAAAATCGGGCGGCCTACAAAGAAAGACCGTCGCGAGCTCGACGATTTTCTGACAGAAGAATGAACAATATCCCATCGCGACATTTTTGTGGTGCTATTGGTCTCCGGCACTGGTGCTGCAGCATAGAAGAATACCTTTAGATGGTATCTTATTTGTCCGCCATTAAACACTTATTCTATTTATGCTCCGTAGGTTAGCCATCGGGCCTGTCCCGGGGTTGCTGGTATTGCTGTTTGTATATACCGGCTTTACCAAAGTCTTTGCCCTCCGGCATTTCAGAGAGACGCTCTACAATCAGCCATTCCCGCATGCGCTGGCCGCGCCGCTGGCCTATCTGGTGCCCGCTGCCGAACTCTCTGTCGCCCTTGCCCTGGTGTTTGACAGGACGCGAAAGAAAGGGCTTTATGGAGCGGCGGTTCTGCTGACCGTTTTTACTCTGTACATAGCTGCTATCCTGCTGCATCTTTTCAGGCGGGTCCCCTGCAGCTGCGGGGGTATTTTCCGCGGGCTCAGTTGGCCGCAGCATTTTTGGGTCAACGTCTTGTTGACGGGGCTGACCGTCGTTACTATCGCCTTTTATTCCAAAAATCAATTCCACCACCATTAAACCACCTATTATTATGAAAAAGTATCTTTTGCTGCTTGCGATCGCAGGCATAACTGCGGCATGGGTCAACAAACCACATTCCCTTCCGCCAACCGTCCACAATTATTCATTTACGCATTACAGTACAGATGGGACGCGCATGTACTATGGAAAGGACCTGACAGACATCAACTACGTCAAAGGGTTTGACTATATCTGTCTTTCCTCAAGTACTATCTGCACCTTTATGGGTAATACAGCCAACGCACATACCGATCTCACCGGAAACTACTTCTATACTTCGGACGTTCCTCCCGCCGGCATCGATGATTCCGGAATATACTACGATGGATTTTAAGGCGTCGGGTTTTGTTGGAGTCCGCCAAGTTGTATTTCAGATAGTGGTATCTGGAAAGCATAAAGCAGGTCATTGGGTGGCAGCGTATACAGAATGTCCCCCAGTGACCGCTTTAGCGTAATAGCAAATCGGCTGTCCTGATTGAGACGACGGAGGTCGAACCAGCGTAGCTCACGGCAAAGCGTCTCCTTTCTTCTCTCCTGCAATACCAGTCGTAGGGCAGAGTCAGCAGACATAGAAGTATAGGGCTGGAACGTTCCGGTCTTCCAACGATGAAGCAATAGGGTGTTGATATCGTCGAGGGCAGCGCCGGTATTTCCAGCCCTTGCATTGCATTCCGCTCTGATCAAAAGAGTCTCGTCTATCGACAGGCCTGCGAAAAGGAAGAACCCCCCAGTATAATTTCCTTTAAAAAATACACCGTTCCCGGTCGCTGTTGGTTGGAAGAATACGGACCTTCTCAGGTCGTCCTGGGCATACAAGCTGAATAGGGTGCTGTCTACTTTTATCTGACCGAACCAGGCGGATAAATAGTCGTTAGCCGAGCACTGAAATAGTATCTCTGTGTTGGCACTGTCGGGGAATGGGCGAAGAGCCGATGTTCTGACCGTATTATAATCCAGTAGTTCATGCCAGTTCCTAAGGCAACTGTCCGCCCAGTATAGAGCCGACGGATAGTCCAGCCGGCTAAGGCAAACCCTTGCCATCAACGCCAGAGCAGCAGGTATACCCGGCCGGCTATGAAAGGGCTGTATTCCTGGAGGCAAAAGAGATAGGCTGCGGCGGAGGTCGATCATTATCTGACTATAAACGCTATCCACCGGTGCGCGGGGTGTCTGCTGTGATGCATCGCCGGTAAGGCGCAAAGGTACACCGGGCAATACACCGGCGTCATCCGATCGATAGGGTTGCCCATATGTCTCCTCGAGGTTATAATAGCAAAATGCCCTGTAAAATAATGCGCTCCCATAGACGATGTTAAATTCCATTCGGCTGGCGGCGTCAATATCCTGCAATTTATCCATCCCGTCCAGTACCACGTTACAAATATTTATTGCAGCGTAGGGATTAGCCCAGGATTTGGAAATATTCCCCTGCTGATAGATGCTTGGTTTCCAGATATAGGTGCCTTGAAGTGCCAGGCTTGCCTTATTCCAGACAGCCGTATCCATCTCTATGTCGTCGGTCGACAGTGGACCAAGACCGGGAGTGACATTCACGGTGAGTGCATTATTGTCCAGCAAACTCCGGAAGTCGTTTATTGAAGACGGTTGAATCAGGGAAATGTCCGGGTTTTTTGCAAGGAATTTTTGGCATCCCGCCAGCACAAACAACACGGATACCAAAAGAAGAAAAAGTCTTTTGCTCATATTATTGTATTAAGGGTTTTAAAAGCTAAAGCGTCCGCCAAATGACCAGGAACGCGGAGCCGGCAGATCTCCGTAATTCGGAGCGTCCGGGTCGATGCCATAATGGTTGGCCTTCCAAATGATTCCGGGATTGTTCACATAGAGATAGAATATTGCCTGTCGGATGGGTAATTTCACACCTGATTTGGTTGTTAGGGTATAACTTAACTGAATGTCTTGAAGACGGATATGGTCCCCTCTGGTGACCAGCGCTTCGGAATTGAGATAGAACGCGTCACGGATCGGGTCATCCTTTACGGGTAGAGAAGGTACATTGGTGCGCTTCTCATCACCAGTGTTCTGCCATCGGAGGTCGAAGTCTTTGTGACCTGCTGATCGTTCATTAAAAAGTTCATCATAGTTTATACTACTCCTCCGGAACCAGTAGCCACCTTTGTAACTGATCATGGCAGATAGGCTCCAGGCTTTCCAGGTGAAGGTATTCAGGAGACTCCCGAATAGAGTTGGTTGGTAGCTACCATTATACACATATCCTCCTTCGGGTTGTTGCATGATCTTCAAATAGTCTTTACTGGCCTGACCGTTGAGATATCCCATCGGGTCGCCCGTTCCGTGGTCCAGGCCCGACCATCGGTAGCTATAAATGCCGGAAGGCGACTTGCCGATCCGTGGATAGTTTTCAGCAACATAGGACTGGGGAGATTTGGGAAGAAAAGGATAGCGACTGATCCAGTCTTTTGAAAAACTCAATAACATTGTAGATTGCCAGCCGATACTACCGCGGAGGTTCTCCGAATTTATGACGAGGTCGAATCCATAGCCGTGTATGCCTCCTGCGTTGCCAACAAAGAAAGAGTAGCCCGAAGACAGCGGCAGGCTGTCGTTGGCAATGAGGTCTCCTGCCTGTTTAAAATATAGATCAACGCTGCCGTTGAGTCTCCCCTGCGGATTTTTTTTGTCCCTGAACAGCGAAAAGTCGACGCCCAGGTTCTCCATCCAGGTTTTTTCCCAGCCCAGTCCTGGGTCCGGAGAATTGTCAATGCCAGACTGCGGTAGTCCGTAATTATTATACCCCAATCCTTGAATTGTCAGGTAGGCGATCCTTTTGCTGAGATTGCCGTCGCATCCATAGCTGGCCCGCAATTTAAGCGAAGAATCCAGCACCCTGCTGGCGCCCAGTGACCAGGAAACTGCCCATTTTCGACGGCTATCGACCCCAATAAGATTTGAACCATCGAGGCGGAAGCTACCGTATAGCGCATATTGTCGACCGCAAGTATAATTGATATTGGAAAAGCCCGATAAATAGCGGCTGCTGCTGCCAAGAATCTCCGTAGAATTTGGAATCTTCGCTTTGCCTTCGGTTAGTGTGGGATAGAGATGCACCAGGTCCATCTGGGGAGGGCTGCCATGCCCGTCATAGCCATAGACCGTACCGGTCCCGCCGGTCATATCGTTGGCTGTCAGTTCGGTGCCAATCAAGGCCTTCCATTGGTGTTTGCTGGGACTGCGATTGGAAAAACCCAGCTGTGCCCGGAGATTGTGGCCTGTTACGGCAGTGTCGGAGGAGAACAGGATATTCCCCGGAGGAATGGGATAGATCGTGTTGGTGCCATTGAGCTCGGAGTATTGGTTGACGAGGTCGTGGACGTAATAGCTGTTCTTGCTGTGAATAATATCGTTTGATGACCAGCTTTTGAACAGCCTGTAGATAACTGCGGCTGAAACCCCTGGGGCAAGCCTCCAGTCGATGTTCGTCTGGATATTCAGGACCGATCGGCTCGTGTGATTGTCGGCCAGTTGCAGTTCCCTTAGCGGGCGAAATCTCCAATCCTGCAGGAGACCATGCCCTGCCGTGTCGAGAAAGGTGGGGTTATATTTATGCGAGACGATAGCTGGATTCCCCTGATCGTCGACGGCCTGAGCATACGGATAGGTTGCGCCCAGGGTACCATCATTATTCGCATTCTGTCGGATACTCGCAAAGTTTAGCGTAAAGCAGGTTTTTAGGTGTGGGCGGGGATGGGCGGAATAGCTTCCTCGCAAAGTATAGCGCTGCCAGGAGTTGCGCGCAAGTGCTGTGGGGTCATAGTCATAGCCTGCGGAAGCATAGTACTTCTGAGTAAGAGTGCCGCCTGAAAAGCTCATGTGGTACTGTTGGTTGATTCTGGACTGGTAGAAATATTTGTTCAGGTCAGCAATTGAGCTCTGTTGTTCGAGCAGATGCTGTTGTTGATCCATGGCCGATCGGGCAAGGCCCTGGTCTCGCCATTCGCCGAACAGCCGCACGGCCGGAGTAATGGGAAAATTAGTATTATTGAGATTGGCGTCGTAGGCGTGGTTTTGAAAAAGCAACCATTCGGCTCCTATAAATTCCGATGCATTCATCCATGGCAAGTAAGAAAGCCTGGGCTTCTCCGAATACGTCGTGTTCATTGTGAATATCCACTGGGACGCCTGGTTATAGTGGCCTTCATTGCTGGTAAGAACGATGACGCCGTTGCTGGACAGGGCGCCCCAGATGCTGGATGCGGCAGCGTCTTTTAAGACAGTAACCGTGGAAATGTCGTAGGGGTTGACATCTCCGGGATATCCGGGATAGGCAAAGTTGTCCCAGACCAGCAGTGGCATATTGGACGAGTTGATCGTATTTCGCCCCCGGATGGTCAGTCCCAGGCCGTTCCCACTCGAAGGACCGGGAAGAAGTGCACTTCCGCTAAAAGCAAAATGATTGATGATATTAGTAGCTACAACCCTGTTTAGGGTCTCGGTTTCCGCCAGTGCAAAAGAGGGGGGCGAGTTGGATGCCGCAAGAAAATGAAAGCCATTGCTGGCGCGATGCAATACCGTCACGGCGTTGAGTATTTTTACCTTCCAGTGCACTTGCACCTCAAGTAGGCATCGGCTATTAAGACTTATCAGCTGGTCTTCAATCTTTTCGCCGCTGATGATAACAGATGCTGTATCTGGCGCGGGATGAAGTGTCACCATTCCTTTTACATCTGTGCGACCGCTATCACCTGTGTTGCGCACGGTTACGAGGATGTTTCGTAAAGGCAAACCCGATTCGTCGGAAACCGTGACGACCAAATTCCTGATGACCCGGTGGAAATTGACGGCAACAAAGTTGTCGGGCAGGTTTGTATAGATCACGTCAAATGGCAGGGTTCTCGTTATGTCCCGGGTCATTGCCTGTAGACTATCATTTCGGGGCACGTAGCTGATCAGGGTGTGTAGCATCGAGTCCCTGTTATAGATCAGTACGTATTTATGGTCGACAATGTCTTTGATCTTGTCGAGATAGGCATAGAGGGTGACATTGTCGGCGACGGGCAGTCTTTGGGCCTGAGTATGGATGACAAGCAGGCAAACGCCGGTCGCTATTGCGCGAATTCTCATTGGTTGGTGAGCAGTTAGGACGTTTAAAAATAATGGTAGGAAATCCGGCCTGCGTTAATGCAGGCCGGATGCAGGTTTAATGGTAGTGGTATTTGGTCAGTGCCATATAACTATAGTATCCCCTTTCATGGTAAAGTTGATACCGGCGTTTATACGAATTTGGTTCATGATTGGCTCAATAGAGGAGTATCTTGGAAAGTTCATGGTTACATTCCCCTTCATAGGCATTCCATCTCTGTATTTAATGGGATGATTATACCAGCGTCCCAACTCTTCAAAAACCCGTCTCCACGGCTCATCATTGAATTTGAACAATCCTTCCCTCCAGGGGACAACTGTATGTGTAAATGGCCGACCCTCAACTGTGTCGGTGCCGTCATGATTGAGCACATAGGCCTGTCCGGGGGCTAATCTGATAGTATCGCCCGATCGCTGTATTACCAGGCTACCCGTCAAAAGGGTCGCCCGAATACTCGAATCCTCCGAATAGGCGCGGACGTTAAATTGCGTCCCGGTGGCCGTAAGAATGACATCTCCACTGTCCCGGTGGATCAGTACGATAAACGGTTTGTTCAACAGGTCCGATGTGGAGTTTACGTCAAAGTAAACTTCCCCCTCTTCCAGGAATACCCGTCTCTGCTGGGCGCCGTAGTCACCAACAAATTTCAGGCGCGAGGCGACACTCATCTGCAGGGCGCTTTTGTCCGGCATAAGCACCTCATATTTAACGCCCTCAGGCGTTATGACCCTGTATCGGTCACTATCACCGAACGAAGGGGGATGGTCTCTGGTTACGATCAGCATATCCCCCTTCGTGCTCAAATTCATCTTTCCCTTGTGAAAGGATTTTTCTCCCTTTTTCCCCGACAACCGCATTTCCGGCTCGTCGTTGTAGATAAAGCCCGCCACCTGCCGGGCTGGTGAAGCCGTTCCCTTGAAAAGGGCGAAGCCTGCGAGGATGAGCACGGCGCTTGCTGCGATGGGTTTCCAGTGGTGACGGGAAAACCGCCATGCCGCTAAAAAAGGAAGGATAAGGCCTCTTTTTTCTTTTCGGTCTGGCAAAGGCGTTGCACCTGGAATATCACGGACTTTGGCCTGCGCCTTCCTCCAGACTTCCGCCAAATCAGTTTTATCGAAATGATATTCTTTCTCCTGAAGTGGTTGCTTTTGAAGTTCTTCCACCAGCTGGCGGCGGTGACCTGCGCGGTTTATCCATGCATCCAGTTCATTCTGTTCCGGCTCACTCAATTCGCGGACAATGGAGTATATGATAAGACGGGCAATTTTCGCGTATTCTTCCATTATGTTTATTGGTTAAGGCTTTCATATAAGAATAACCCCGGGGATCTCTTGTTTTACAGTGCTAAAACCTTTTTTTCAACTAACACCCGGAATCGAGTCTTTTCAGCGCCGCTTCTGCTTCATCAAGCCAGGTACTTATCGTCGTGATTGACATTCCAAGTTCTTCAGCTATTTCTCTGAGAATCATGCCCTGCCAGTACCGCATTTCAACAACCCGACGATGGTGAGGCTCCAGATTTTTCAATAGGAAGTGGATGTCTGCTCTAAACTCAGCCACGAGCGACGCTCGGTCGATAAGCGGCATATTGTCCTTGAGGTCTTTGAATCTGGCCAGATGTCTTTTAAGATAATTATTACTTTCATTCCGAACTGATTGGAAGAAATAGGCCTTATTTAGCTTTTTTTCAGCACTATATTTTTCCCGTTCAACCCAGAATTTGGCCAGTTTGTCAGCAACGATATCCTCAGCTGCGGCCTTATCGCCGACGATCTTGGCAGCGAATTTGCAGGCGTTTTCAAGGTTCTGGGTGATCTGTTCGTCAAATGCTACTAAAATCGGATCCGAATTGGAATTTTTTTTCATGGAAAACAATCGGTTTTTGCGGATAAGGAAAATCCCTTTCCTGTTCGTGAAAGACGGAGCCCTAACGTGCGTCTTTACTTGTAATTAGTTGGAAAAAATAGGAGGTTAATGGCTATGACTGGCAAGGAGTATTAAAAACTATATTATTTAAACACTTGAGCCTACTCGATTTTACAGTGCTCGCGACAATTTTTTTTAAACAGCGTTTTTAAATTGTCGTAGGTTTGCGTCATGAGCCTGAAGATCGATATATTGACCGTTTTGCCAGAACTGCTGGACTCCCCTTTTAACCATTCCATTTTAAAAAGAGCAAAAGAAAAAAATCTTCTGGAGATACACGTCCATCACCTGCGCCAGTGGGCGGTGAATGAATACGGCCAGGTAGACGACTATCAGTTTGGCGGCGGAGCGGGTATGGTCATGATGCCGGAGCCGCTTGCCAATGCCATCGAGACCTTATCGAAGGACCAGCCTTTTGACGAAATCATCTATATGACTCCCGACGGCGAGCGGTTGAACCAGCGTATCTCCAATGGACTATCGCTGAAGGGGAACCTGCTGATCATCTGCGGCCATTATAAAGGCATTGACCAGCGTATCCGCGAAAAATACGTGACAAAGGAAATATCCATAGGCGACTACGTGCTCTCAGGAGGCGAACTCGCTGCGGCGGTGTTGGTGGATTCCATCGGCCGTTTGATCCCCGGTGTTCTGAATGACGAGACCTCTGCATTATTCGACAGCTTTCAGGACGATTTACTGGCGCCACCCGTCTATACTAGGCCCGCGTCGTGGCGGGGGATGGAGGTTCCTCCTATCCTGCTCAGCGGTGATCCGAAGAAGATCGAAGACTGGAGGCATGAGGAGTCGGTGCGGAGGACCGAGGAGAGAAGGCCGGATTTGCTGGAGGGAGAGTGATCCCGAATTCGAATAATTTCAGACTATGCGGATAGAGGGCAGCCAGCTTATTGCCCCTGACGGCAAATTCTTTCATTTTTTCGTGGTTATGATCAGAGACGTAAAAGCTGTTTACGTAGTCTCCGCTCTTTAAGTGATAAATATCTATAACCGAAGCATTGTTGAATATATCCGGCGATTCATTGTCTGCCTTTAGTGCCGACTTGATATACAGATAGCCATTGGCAGTACAAGCAGATTGGTTAACTACCGGCGGAGGGGCCGCCATTTTGATAGTTCTTCCTTGATTGGCCTTTCCTGTTTGAATGTGCACGTGAGCGACCGTATCGATGGTCTTTCCGCTGTACAAAAGACGTAGAGAGGTATCCATGACCACGAACTGATTACGGTAGCGATAGACGTATACAATAAAGGAATAGTGGTTGTCTTTTAGCAGCATTCCGTCTTTATCGAAAAGAGCACCCGTCTGTCCGCCTGGTAGGTCTTGAAAAAGTAGTTGCGCGTGTGTGCGGAAATCTTTTACTCCGAGGACGAATCCTTTTTCGGGTAGGATAGTTCTAAAAAATACTTTATCGGCGAGGGTGACCTCCCTATCAAAAAAAGGCATTTCGGAGTCAGCGACAGCAGCCGTCCAACTCATTTTGTCACCCATGTAGATATCGCCAGCTTTGCCATCTGCAATATAAAATGCGGTTTTATCGACGCTCAGCGATGCCTGGTCGCTGAAGTTCGGGAGCCTACCGCTGGCCATCTTCGCGGATATTACAGTGGTATCCCGACCTGCCCGCATAATGACATTCAACAGGCCCCTGTGTGCCAGATAAAATGCACTGTCATCTGAGCCAGCCAGTCGCCAGGGATTGATTGGCCAGCGGAATTCTCTTTCGTCATTTAGAAAATGAGGCGGCAGCCGTCGGACAAAGTCATTGGATCGATTAGCAGGTATCTTTGAAATGATGACCAGGCCGAATACCAGTCCGGCGGCCAGAAGTGTCAGCACGGTACACAGCCGCAGTCTTTTTCCCATATCACAACAATTCGAAATAAAAAAGATGCAGCCCGTAATGGGCTGCATTCATGTCTAATATACTCTGTATAATAAATCAGTTTGAATCTTATACTGACACCCTTGTGAAGAATTGTACGCCAGGTATCCCCCACCCCCGATGGTGCATACGGCGCCGGTGCCCGTCTTGTCGCAAAACGTCCCCCAGTCCAGTGGGTAGCTGTAACATAACGGTCCATGACCGGGATAGTAGGACCATCCCCAGAAGGTGCCAAACGATTTCTTGTGGCTCCGACTGACAAACGCGCTGCAAAATCCGAGTGCGCAGACCAGCAACGCGATCAATTGAAATTTTTTCATAAAAAAGGTTTAGTGTTATGCCTACTCGGTCAACAGGTTTTCGGCTTCCCCTGATTTTTTGCAAAAAATATGCTGGAGGGCGGCCTGTCATATAACAGGATGGCCGTTAAAGTCAAGACAACAAAAAAGAGGTTGAATACAAGGTGTTGATCCCAGGTCATATTCTCCAGAATGCCTCCGCAGGAGCAGGGGATATAGTCGCTAAATCGGGTAATAGCAACTATATATCCCGAAAAAAGCACCATCAGTGTATAGCTTACATACAAGGCAACCAGCCTGGTCGCATTAAAAAAGAAAAGAAGGGTAATGAGTAATTCGATGGAGGGTATCAACCAGGAGACAAATGCAGTATATCCCGTCAGCAGCGGTGACTGGCCCAGTTGTGTCCGGAAACCTTCAAAATCCCTCAGTTTTGAGACGGCTGCGTATACGAAAACCAGCATAACCAGGCAAGAGATAAGGTCTACAAAAAATTTTCTCATAAGTAGTATTAGGTATAAAAAGTCAATTTATACCTAAATGTATTTTTGGACTGTGCAGTATTTCCGCCGGTGTCTTTTAGCACTCCTAATATGTCTCCAATGAGCGGTCTTATTCGTCCACGACCGTGATCTCACTGCGGGCGCTGATCAGTCCGGCGGTGCTGACTCCCTGTATAGTGCAGTTGAAGGGCCCGCTAAGGTCGTTGGTGTAGAATTCAAAGGAGGCGTTGCCATCCTTATCCGTGGCAATCAGATAATTCCAGTAAAGCGTTGTGTTGAAATACATTCCTTCCGGATGGTCCTTTCCAAAGTTCGGGGACTGAAAGGCCCTTGGATAATTGATGGCCTTTATCCTCTTTATGAACGGCTTTATGACCGTGTCCAGGGGGCAGCCGGTGTATTTGACAAACATGCCAGTATTTTGGTCCTCATAGGTACAACCTTTTACCGGGTTACGAGCGGGCGGGCAGGCCAGACATTTCCAGTGTCCGCAGCTGCAGATCCAGGCCGCACAGGGCCCATCCATTACTGGTAGTTGATAATATTCAGGGTGCATAAAGTCGGGTCTAACCCGTCCTTTGACAACGACCCTTGGAAGGGCTTTTTCATCGATCTCCTTTTCTTTGGGGGAAAACACTTCCTCGGGCCGGGCTAGTACCTGCAGCGGCCACCGGTAGGTCGCGAGATTCCGGTTGATCCGCTCGTCGTTCTCTTCAATAGTAAGATTATACAGGTCCTGGTCCTTTTTTTCGGCTACGGTCAGAATGATACTGGTCCCATAGGGTCCCTTGAAAAAGGCAGGACTTACCGGTAGATAACCGTCTTTTTCTGTTCGAATAAGGTCAAAGGCGTTGCTTCTGGCTATCAGGAGGGAGGCCGCTGCCTTCAGATGGTTCTTATTTCCAAAGCCAATATGGATGGTGAACGGTGACAGGGTGTCTTTTATAAGACCGCGAACAATAAAGCAAGATTGAGCATAATCCAGGATGTCCGAGTTGTGATTTTGAAGACGGGATTTTCGGACACAAGAGACGGAAAAGATGCCTTTTGCCGGCCGGCCTGAAGCATCGGTCAGGTGCACTTTCCATCGGGAAAGTGACCGTTGGTGGTAGACCGGAGAGTCGGGACTAACGGTTATCGTCGGGCCGGATGGTGGTGTTCTTATAGGCGAATCTTCAGGGTGGTTAAAATAGGGGATCGGTGGAGAATGATTATACCGGACGCTGATCCAGGTTTGAAATACGCCGTCCTCCGGATGCTTGAATAGGTGGTCGGTGTAGGCGGTCAAAGAATATTCTCCGGCAGGAATACTGTCGGGTAGTTGTAGTACACCACCCGAAAACCCGTCTTCCATGACGCATCGGGTGGATAAGATAGTCTTTTTCCCTATCGGGTCGCTTAGAGACACAAATAAAGTAGAAAAGGCTTCACTGTCGGCTGCTTTAAAATTGATCAGGTAGCCGGTAAACCAGAGGGATTCGTTGCCCGTATACACAAATTTGTCCAGGTGAAGGAACAATGCTGGCCCGGATTTCTGTGCCTTGAGTAGGCATGGCACTAGACACAATAGGATAGTAATCCTTTGCCTTACGGTTGTTGGCATAGGTGAATACTGATGGTTTATGTGGTTAATCCCAAGTCGGATGAAGTCTCTTTCTAAAAGGAATGAAACCTGATTTGCTACAAGTTGAAGGAAGGGAAGATAAGGTAAAATCTTCCTAATGCTGCAGAATTTGCAGGTTGGAAAAATAGTTGGAGAAGGAATCAGAAAGGATGCAGCATTGCTGCTACATAAATATACAACATTTAATTGATACCACTTGATTATATTTTCATCCTTTTTGATAATGGGAGTATTCATAAATTATATTCTATGCGCACACAAACTTATCTGGCCTTCATTTGGAAAAAAGAGGCCAACCGCGAATATCTTTTGTATGGATTGGTGATCTGCATTGTCCAGTTTGTTGTATTTAAGATCCTGTATCCCTATCCTGATTTCTATAACGATTCACTTTGGTACATCTGGGCCGCGTCTGCGAACATGGATATAAGTGTCTGGCCTATCGGTTACTCAAAATTTCTTTCCGCATTTCATGCGCTAACGGTTTCGGACACAGCCCTGACGGTTTTTCAGTACTTTTTTATGCAACTGGTTCTTCTCAACTTCTACTTTACTATAATTTACTTTTTTAAAACGGGAAGATGGACCCGAAATGTGCTTTTTTTCTTTTTGCTTATAAACCCCCTTACCTTATATCTTGCAAATACGGTCATCAGTGACTCTCTGTTCGGAGCGCTAACCTTGCTATGGCTGACTCAACTGATCTGGCTACTGCAACGTCCATACGTGGTACAGATATTTACACAGGCGATACTAGTTTTTCTTTGTTTTTCCATAAGACATACGGCCTGTTATTATCCCTTCATTTCTTCTGTAGCCTTCGTGCTATCCCGTCAATCAGTCTGGAAGAAACTATCAGGGATATTACTCTCTTTTCTTTTTCCATTCCTGTTTATCCAGTATTCAAAAAACGCCGCATACGAATTTATCGGTTACCGCCAGTCTTCATTATTTACAGGCTGGCAGCTGGCAAACAATGCACTTTATATCTATGAATATCTTCCTGAAGATAGCATGCTGTTCACCACTCCGGAAACAAGAGAGCTCGATAGAATGGCGCGTTCGTTTTTCAGGGGAAAATATTTTCTTAAAAACAGATCTTCAATATATCAGTTTCCTGGTAGCTATTTTGTCGCGCAAGGGGAAGGGCCATTGAAGCAGTATTTCTTTTTGCACAGCCGCGGATTAATCGCTATCGATAAGGTCAGAGACTGGGGCAAAATGTCGACGATTTTTGAGCTGTATGGGAGATCGATCATTATGAATCATCCACTCGCATATATCCGATATTTTGGAGCGGCCAATGCTAGGTTCTTTTTTCTACCCCCCCTTGCGGACATGCAGGTTTACAATGGAGGACAGAATAAAATATATCCAATTGCGAGAGAATGGTTCGCGTATACAAGTACTGAAATAGATTGCCTGGCACCGGGTATTCAAAGATATCTGATGGTCTACAGCTCGCTATTTCTTTTGTTCAATATATATTTTTGGGGGCAACTGGTCTTTGTTGGGTTGAGAACCGGGATAAAATCACTGCTGAAAGCAAACCATTGCTCCTACTTCATACTATTGGCCTACCTTTTAATCAATTTTCTGTTCAGCCTGTTCGCAGCTATTAACGTATTACGTTATCAGTATATCCCCATGGTTATCCTTCTTTGCGCAGGTTTTCTGATCAGTAATAATTTTTGCACTGACCTCACCGCAGCACCATGCCCAGCCAGATCAACAGCTGAAGAACGAGATAATAACCAAGGATAAGGAGGACATTGATGACGATCGTCTTTCTCATAAGGAACGGATTTTAGCTATAAGATCAAATAAGGTTTAACAGTCACGGAACAAAGGACTGCTCAAAAAAGGCGAAAACTATACCAAACCCGGCTTATCCACATAGGAATTCTACCCCTCAGGCTATGAAAATTCCACCGGGAATCCATCAATCCGAGCGATCTTCCTCATTTCACCGGCATTTTCTAACTATCTGCTGTTAACTACCGGTTATCCATTTGTTAAACCGCCCACACCCACGCAGCGCCCCGCTGGTCAGCCTTTAATTTGCTCTTAATCAGTTTTTGACAACCAAGCATAATCTTTGTTCGTCTTTTTAACATCGCTTAAACGAATTGACCCTTACGGTTTCAAAACAAAAAACCCGGCTATGACTATCAGCGGCTTTACCATGGTACGCAACGGAGCAAAGCTCTACTATCCCATCAAACAAGCTATCGCCTCTATTCTGCCCATTTGTGACGAATTCGTAGTCGCACTCGGCGACTGCGACCCCGACGATACCACCCTCCAAGAGATCGAAAGCATCGGCTCTGACAAGATCCGCGTCATTCACACCGTCTGGGACCTTGAGAAATATCCCCGGGGTATGGAGCACGCCCACCAGACTGATATCGCTCGCGAGGCCTGTACCGGGGACTGGCTGTTTTATGTCCAGAGCGACGAGGTTGTCCATGAGGAGGATCTCCCCCGTATCCGCCAGCGCTGTGAGGAGCTATTCCACGACCGGTCCGTCGAAGGCATCCTCTTCAAATACCGACATTTCTGGGGCGACTATGGTCACTATATAACCTCCCACGCCTGGTATGCCAACGAGATCCGGATCGTCCGAAACGACAAGGACATCCATTCCTGGGAGTCGGCCCAGTCGTTCCGCCGGATTCCCGGGTTCAACGGAGTCAATTATCGCCAGAAAGAGGGTACGTTCAAGCTGAAGGTCGCCCGGGTAAATGCCTATATCTATCATTATGGCTGGGTCCGTCCCCCCCATTTTATGCAGAAGAAGCGGCGGGTATTCGAGGGGATCCACCAGGGAGAGGCCAGGGCCCATGAGATACTAAGCAAAGAGTCTTCTGATTTCGACTTTGGCAATATGTCCCATCTTTCCGTCTATCGCCATACCCACCCGGCCGTCATGTACGAGCGGATCCAGCTGTTCAACTGGGGCCATCAGCTGCGCCAGTCGGGAACTGCCAGCAACTTCGCGCGGCACAAACACGAAAAATTGAAATACCGCATCCTCACCTTTATCGAACAGACCTTCCTTGGAGGGCGTCAGATCATGTCTTTTAAGAACTACATCCTCGCCCGCCGCTGACCGACAAAACCGCATAGTAAGAAAAAGGGTCTTTTTGTGAGGGTTTCCATGTATATTTTTTTATAAAAATTATTTATCATACCAACATCGGGTATGGAAATACGGCGGGGAATCTTAACTTCATTAGCGTTAATACCATTCACCAAAAAACCTTATTGCTATGCAAAAAGAGATCTTCCAAAGATTGAACCGGATCGATCATCTGATCCGCATCAAGGGGACCGGCACCCCTGGCGAACTAGCCGAAAAGATCGGAATGTCCGAACGCAGCATGTACGAGTACATCCGCCTAATGAAGGAATTCGGCGCTCCCGTTGTCTACTCCCGGTCCCGCAAAAGCTATTATTATCTCGAAGATGGAAGCTTCACGATCCGTTTCATTTCAGAATAAAGATTGTCTGAATTACCATACTAATAGCCTGTCTTCTTGTTCTTTCCAAACGGAACCCGCCACTCGGCGGGTTTTTATTTGCGATGGTATTTGTGGTCAAAGCGCCAGGTCAGAGATAGCAGCCAGTAACGGCCGAGGATGTTAGTTGAACTTTCAGTATTGACATTTCCTGTGTTGGTGCGGCTGATCCCTGAGTTTCGGTTGAGAAGGTTGTTGATCTGGAATTTCGCGACAAGAAGGTTGGAGAAAAAGTTTCGCGTCATATCGGTATTCCACAATGCGACGGATGTGCTTTTTCCAAAAGCTGTTGTCGCTTGTTGCCAGCTGTAGTTGATATAGCTTTCGACGGTAAATCCTTTAATCAAATACAGGGATACTCCCGCGAAATCCTGATGCGACCAATAATTGACCGGAGTATAGATATTAATGGAGCTGTTATTGGTCGTATAGGCGACGCGGCTGCTCAATTGTACAGAGACCTTATCCGGGATCAGTTTGCCGACGTTCAGTAAGACTCCTTCTGTGTAACTATTGTTGTTGCTGAGGTCGGAGTTGACGAAGTTTACGTCCCGGTTGTAAGTCAGGTTGACCGACGAAGACATATCCAGTCCCCATAATCTCTTACTGATGTTCCAGGAAAAATTGACATTTTTCCCTCCATCCACATTCACCGCTTGGCTGATCTGTCTGCCCAGGGCATCGGTAATGGTTTTTGTGCTGATTCCGTTGCTTGCCATTCTAACGTTAAGGTCTACGTTCATTATCCATGCACCTACCTGGTTATAGTTCAAACTAAAGTTTTGATTGAACCCGGGTCGGAGAGTGGGATTGCCCAAAGTAATATGGAGAGGGTCGCTATTATTCTTTGCTGGTTGTAGTTGACTCAAGGAAGGTCGTTGGGTTCCGCTAGAATAGATAACACGAAATCTTGCATTCGCGTTGGGAGCATAGCCTAACTGGAGACTGGGAGAAAGATTTATATAGTGACAATTCAGCATCGAATCGGTCGCAAGGTCTTTCTGTTTATATGAATATCCAATTACGGAGGCGCTAAGAATATAGGAAAGCGTGTGGCCGTTGTTCTCCAGCGAGACTGCGTACGACTGATTGCTCGAATATTCGTTATAGATATTACTTAGACTGTCGACGATCTCCTGATATTTTCCATCGCCTTTATTGAAGCTGCCTTGGCGATAGCGACTGGCAGTGCTAGCCATGGACCATGACAACGCCATAAAAGTGGATTTACCTACCGTCTTGAGAACATTCATACCCAAATTCAAGATGTTTGATCTGTCCTCAATCCGTTTTCTCTGGTCCACTGTGTCTTTGCTCTGGATCTGTCCGTCCGGTGAGTAAAACCTATTCAGCGAATAAAGATAGCCATCTGCCGTACTATTATTTGTAGTAAAGCCTGATGAAAGCGAAAAAATCAGGCCTTTCGCTTTTCTCGACCTTATCCGCCAGTTAGCTGATGCGCCTGTGCTCTGTTGGCTGCCTGTAGACCGCAAACTTCGTTGACCGTCATTGACCAGAATAGTATTAAAGCTACTATTTCCCGAGTCCCTATAGGCATTGTTCATTTCGTTCCTCGAAAGATGGAAGCCAAGTTTCATGGCGGAAAAGCTATCGATGGCCAGGTCGTAGTTGCAATAGCCCAGATGCATATTCCTTTGGTTCACGGACGATGCTTTTTTATATTGTCCATACAGGCTGTCAGGGAGGATCTGGACAGAGGTGGTTGTCGTCACTGGTTTGGTCATCAGATTACCGTACTGATAATTCGCCATTACATGGGCGTCCCCGCCATCCCAGGTATTTGCATAATGCGCCAGGCCCGCAAGAACGCGGGGGATACCAGGGCCGGCGGATGACCCAAGAGGGTCATCGTTTGCATCAAGGCCGCTAATGGCGACCGAGACATTACCGCTACTATTTCTGGCCTCCAAACTACCAGTATTTGAAGCAAAGCCCATGGCTGCAAACTGTTCTTTTTTCTGAAAGGAGGCCAACAAGCCGTTCGCATTGTATATGCCGGTAGGGTCAGCGCCGGCTTGGGCCTTTCCGAAGTATCCTTTTTTGCTATCTTCTTTAAGCACCAGATTAAGCGTCTTTATCCGGTGGCCGTCGTCAACTCCCGAGAACCGGCTCATCTCACTTTTCCGGTTGATCACTTCTATTCGGGCGATTCTAGACGCATCGAAGTTGCGCGTAACGAGAGTTGGGGTCGAGGAAAAAAAGTCCTCCCCATCTACCAGCAACTGCTTTATGACCTCTCCATTATAGGTGATCGTTCCATCCGGGGCGATTCTTAATCCCGGTAGTCTGGCCAGCAGGTCCTCGACACTGGCATTAGGTCGCATGATAATGTTGGTGGTGTTATAGGATACCGTATCGCCCCTTAAACGCGGCTGCAGCATGGATGGCCTAACAGTCACCGGCGCGAGGCTATCGATTTTGTTTAGGCCACTATCTCTGCCACTGTTTGCAGCCACGGTATCCTTTACCTGTGAAAAGGCAGTAGTGTCTGCAAGCATCAACAGGAAGAGAAAAAAAGTGTTCCAATAGTAATAAGATTTGGCACATTGGAGTCCGCGCACTTGGTCTGGTATTTAAGCGCGGAAAATTATCCCATTTCCCTGCGGATCATTTGCAGACAGTGAGTATTACCATTACTCCGGCTGAAAATATACCTTTTATCTTATCCCAACGACCCGGTCAAAAAATGAAGAATTATTCCAGAAAGTAGATTTTCAAATGGAGAAGTGTCTATTCCGATAAACAAGTAAATTAGCTAAAATTATCAATCATCTGTCCCTCCGAAACCCCTTGTAAGCTAGTGCAATATACGTACAGTCTCGTTTGCAGCCGAAATCAGCCTACAAGGATTCCTATAGCAGTTGCTAAAAATTGTCTCTAACGGGGATAACGATATTGTTCGACATCCATCTGCTGTTACAAAAAAAGGTAATTTATTTTTCCTTCCGTTAAATGTCCTCTGATCAGTACGCTGTTTGAGCCCTCTTCATAATTTATGACAACTGCCATTTAAACCTGTCCAGCATATGAAAAGAAAAGATGCGCAACTGATCCGGGAAATAAAAGAATTCCTTGATGAGCACCTTTACGAGCAACACACCGTCCAGGACATCTGTCGTAGATTTATGATCAATCGCGAAAAATTGCAAAACGGGTTTCATGAACTATTGCAATCCACCGTACATGCGTATATCATTCAGCAACGTATGCAGCAGGCCGCTAGTCGATTGCAGGAATCCGACGACTCTATCAAAGCCATCTCCCTGGAAAGTGGATACAAGAAACAGCGCAGTTTCAACAAGACGTTCAAGAGTATTTTCAACATGACGCCCGCTGCCTATCGCCGCCTGCAACGCCAACGCATAGAGAGCCGATAGTAAACCAACTCGTGCTTTTAGTGAACCATCAATATTTGCAAAGCCTCGTCTGTCCGCCTTAACTTGCATCCAGTTCCTCACATAAACCTTTCCATTATGCCTACAAACAAGAACATGCCGAACGTGTTTATGCGATTTTTCCCGGATTCATTTCTAAGCTCTCATTAATTAACCATTAGGTTCAGTATTTCCCAGAAAAGAAAATTCGCCCCCTCCCTCTTATTGTCACTTTATTGTTCAAAGAACAAAATGCATTCGCATGCCCCGGAAAGCCATTATTATCGGCGCTGGGCCGGCAGGATTGACGGCCGCGTACGAACTATTGAAAAGAACTGACATCACTCCCATTATCTTAGAAAAGTCCGGTGAGATCGGTGGAATTTCCCGAACTACCAACTACAAAGGCAACCGCATGGACATGGGTCCGCACCGATTCTTTTCCAAGTCCGATAGGGTCATGGATTGGTGGCTAAAAATGATGCCGTTGAAGGAAATGGCGGAAAAAGATGTGACCATCTCCTATCAGAACAAGTCCCGTGAGATTAATGCATCTACCTTGGAAAGCAGAGATCCAGACAAAGTCATGCTAGTTATCCAGCGGCTCACCCGGATCTATTTCCTCCGTAAGTTCTTCGCCTATCCCATCCAGCTGACGATAGATACGCTGAAAACCCTGGGCTTGATCCGAACAATAAAAATTATGATCTCTTTTCTCTGGATCCGCCTATTTCCGCGCAAGCCGGAAAAGAGCCTCGAGGATTTTATCATCAATAAATTCGGGAGACAATTATATCTATTGTTCTTTAAAGACTACACGGAGAAAGTTTGGGGCATTGCTCCAAGTCAGATTTCCGCCGAGTGGGGAGCGCAGCGCATAAAAGGCGTTTCTTTAAGCAAGGCCATTGCCGGTGCTCTGAAAAGTCTTCGCTCCAAAAAGAAAGGCGATATTGCCCAAAAAGGAACAGAGACCAGTCTTATCGAGCAATTCCTATATCCAAAATATGGACCGGGATCGCTTTGGGAAGAGGTGGCCAGGCAGGTGCAGGAAATGGGCGGCAAGATCTATATGCATCAGGACGTAAAGAAGATCTACATGCAGGATAGTCGGATCACCTCCGTCAATACGATAAACTCGCAGACAGGCCAGACCGGCGCCTGGGAAGGGGACTTTTTCTTTTCGACGATGCCAGTGCAGGAACTAATAGCGGGGATGGGTGAAGAGGTGCCTTCAGACGTACAAATGGTAGCAGCCGGCCTGCAGTACCGGGACTTCATCAACGTAGGAATATTGCTGAAACAAATGTCTACCAAAGACGGCAAAAAACTCGAACTAAAGGATAACTGGATCTATATCCAGGAGCGAGACGTGAAAGTCGGCCGGCTGATGATCTACAACAACTGGGGCGGAGGTATGATAAAGGATCCGAATACCACCTGGATCGGGATGGAGTATTTCTGTAACAAAACGGACGATTTCTGGGCTTTCGATGACTCAACGATTCAGACGACTGCTATCCGGGAATTGGAGCAAATGGACCTTGCTAGGCCCGAAGACGTCCTTGACATGACGGTCCGCAGAATGGAAAAGACCTATCCGGCCTATTTTGGAACCTATGATCAATTCGACGGAATAAGGACCTATACGGAACAATACGAAAACTTGTTCCTTATCGGCCGCAACGGAATGCACAAGTATAACAATGCTGATCATTCTATGCTCTGTGCGATGGTGGCTGTGGACAATATTGTGGGAGGGGTCACTTCGAAGGCCAATCTTTGGGCTATCAATACGGAGCAAGAATACCATGAAGAAAAGAAGACCGCGGATCAGCCTGAGGCCGCTGCCGAAAAGAGAGCACCGGAATTATCGACGTCTCTGACGTTTAAAGACTATATATTGAAGAACCGGCTGAACCGGACGTTTCTATGTGTCGCAGGGATAGCGCTTTTGGTCGAGTTTATCGTGTTTAAGATCCTATATCCTTATGCAGGTTTTATCAATGGGGATTCGTATGTATATATTCAATCAGCATGGTTCAACTATGAGATTAACACCTATCCTGTTGGCTACTCCAAGTTTCTGCGGTTGTTCAGCATTTTCACCAAATCAGACACTGCTCTCGTAGCATTTCAGTATCTGGCAATACAGGCCAGCGCACTATGGCTCATATTTACTCTTTTTACCATCTACTCGCCAGGCAAATTGACGAAATGGATAATATTCTCTTTAGTTGTCTTTAATCCGGTTTTTCTCTACATGAGCAACTATGTTTCTAGCGATTCTTTCTTTATTGCGTTGAGTCTCACCTGGTTCACTCTATTGATCTGGATTTTGAAAGCGCCCACCATGCGCCTTATCTTTTGGCAGACGGTTGTGCTACTAATTGCCTTTATGGTCAGATACAACGCCTTGTATTATCCAATCATAGCCTCAGTAGCTTATCTATTGTCGCATCAGCCAATCAGAAGAAAAATTCTAGGTATAACGGCCAGTTTAGTCACAATCATCGCCTTTATCTTCTACACCAGCTATCAATACTATCACGATACGGGTATTCGTCAGTTTACACCGTTCAGCGGCTGGCAAATCGCCAACAACGCAATGTACGCATACCGGTATGTCGACGCCGTTGATAGAAAGCCAGTCCCGCAGAGATACAGGGGGATAGATGATGTTGTCCGGCATTATTTTGATACATCGAGAAATATCAGCACTCACCCCGTTGAGATGATTGAGGCAAGCACAATGTATATGTGGGATGCCAGGTCGCCGCTCAACAGCTATATGGATAGTCTTTTTAAGCACAGAAAGGATTCAGGGAACCACTTTTTCAGGTGGGCGTCCATGGCTCCGCTCTATTCAGGCTATGGGTCATATTTGGTCCGCCAGTATCCTATAACATATCTGAAACATTATCTGATTCCCAATGCAATTAAATATTATGCCCCACCGAGTGAGTTTCTGGATTCTTATAATATGGGCTTGGACACCGTTATGCCACTTGCACAAAGCTGGTTTGACTACAAGACCCGAAAGGTCAGGACAGCCTTTAAGAGCTTAAATGTTACATCTATAGAATTCATGCCAATTCTCGCAGGAACGATGAATATTATTTTTCTGCTCGGTCTTATTGGATTCTGTGTTCTGCAGAAAATAAATGGCAAATCGTTGCTTAACGGTGTATTACTTCTGGCTTTCCTGTTCTGGTTGTGCAATTTCGGGTTCAGTGTGTTCGCCTCTCCAATCGCGCTCCGATACCAACTATTTGCCATTATGGTCATTTCATCCTTCGGGCTGCTGTTGATGGACTATATCTATAAGCTTGCATTTACAAAATCAGTTGCATGAAAAAAGTATTTGTCATTATTGCGGCAAGTTTGGCGTTTCAATCATGCTCCTGGCTAACTCCCAGACTACGGTCGGAACGGGAAGGTGAGACTATCCCAGGATACTCGTTACAAGATAAAGACACCACGAAACCTTTCAGCGCTTCAATGATTCCTTCAGGAAAACCGTTCATGCTGTTTTTATATGAACCTTATTGTATATACAGCCGGATTGAAATGGCCGACATTGTCAATCATATATCAGACTTTAAGAACTATGATATATATGCGATTACGACATACCAATGGTCATCCATCACTCAGTTCTCTAAATTATACCACCTAAACATATATCCGAATGTCAACCTGCTCCGGGATTCTGCAGGTCAATTCTTGAATTATCTTAAGGCACCAGGAGTCCCTTACTTCGCATTCTACAATGAAAAGAAAACCCTACGTAGGATTCTTATTGGCAAAAACGACTATTCTGAAATACAAAGTATCATCAAGGAATAATAATATTTATCTCTTTGGCATCACACTGATCAGGTATTGCTAATCGTCCGGACTACTTCCACCGACGGGTGGAATAAGAAAGGAATGGGGCAGCCGAAAACCATCTAAAAGAGTAGGCAAATAATCATTAAATCAAAGTTTAGCTTTTTGAACAAAAAAGCACTCATGTTATGAAAAGAGCAAAAGTTATGCTGTCAGCAATTGCTGTATTCGCAGTATTAGGGGGAGCACTAGCCTTCAAGGCTCACACCAATACCCTAAAGGTAACGTATACCTACTGCAATACGGTAAATTCAGCAAACACCTGCGCTACTGTAGCAGTTAAGGGTACGGATATAGGCGCTGTAACCGCAACAAACCGTGATGTAACGATCACCAGCGCTACATTGGATGCCAATGTAACCATAGGTGGCGCCTGCACGCAATCACCGCACCCTTGCACAGCCAGCGTATACTATCAAAGTACATTGTCTCTTTAGTTGCATAATGCAACCCTAAAAGGCAGGGAAATTTTTTTCCCTGCCTTACAGATATCCCATATAACCAAATCTTTTACTACAAAAAAGATAGGAACATATTTTCAACTCATTAGCAATGATTGTAATGGCGCAACATCTCCCCACACGACTATCCTGCATTATCAAACAACGCGAGTTTCTAGTAATATAATCGAATTTATTTAGTTTCCTGCCTTATAACTCTTTTATCAACGTAATAGCGTATCGTATTCTATGGGCGCTTACCGGAATAATCCAACTCATATCCGGCATCTGCACCCTTCAGCCTTGCCGGGACGCCATTCGTCATCCATCTAGGAGGCAATTTCCCCTTTAGATAGTAGTCAAAGAACTGCGTAATGCGTATTGTATAGTCACGTTGATTATCAGAATTCTCAATTTGATGGTCGTCTCCATCATACTGCAGCATCCAAACTCGTTTATCAAGTCTCCGCAGTGCCATAAAAAACTCAACTCCTTGCCTCCATTGTACTGCATCATCATTTTTGTTATGAATGATCAACAGAGGGGTGGTGACGTGATTGGCCCGTAAAACAGCTGATTCTCCCAAGTAAAGGTCTGGTCTTTCCCAAAGAGTACACCCAAATCGTTCCTGTCCTCGTTCCCTAACCCATAATCCATCCTGATTTTCAACATTGGGGTCTTCCGCTGGGACGAGTGTCAGATATGAGCTAATTATATCACTAGGGCCAGCCATTTCCGACGCCGCGGCAAATAAGTGACTGTGTGTAATCAAATAATTTGTCTCCTCTCCGCCAAAACTGTGGCCCTGAATCCCCAATCTCTTACTATCAACATATGGTAGACTATTAAGCATTTTTGCAGCGGCAATTACGGAGTTATAAGCCCACTGCCCTACAGTTTTATTCGAAACGATTGCCTGCTTATAGTATATATCAGGGATAAATACCAGGTACCCCTGACTCACAAACCAGGGTATGTTGATATTTTCCCCTGTAAAATTGGGCGCCAAAAATTCGTACATAAGATGACTTAGCTGCTCGTAGTAATGAAGAATAACGGGGTATTTTTTTTGGGGGTCGAAATTCTCCGGTTTGTATAATATCCCTTGCCCCGCCGTTCCATCCAACTGCTTATACGTAACCAGCTCTGTGGTCAACCAATTGTAATTCTTTTGCGGTTTTAGGTCAGTCAAAGGAGTGTATTGATTAAAATTCCTTGTCAAGAAATAATTGGGATACTCATTAGCGGACTCTCTTTTAACTATCCAGCATTTAGTGGAAGATGCCTTCACTGGGCACATCCCCGCATCTCTTGAATGATCAACCGCGTTTTGGCTATATAATCGGTAGTAAGTATAAGGTCCCATCGTAAGCAATTCAGGGAAAGCTCTTTTGCCTAACAACTGAGAATAAAAGCCATTGTATTTATTCTTTACATTAAACGCTGTAAATACAAGGGTATCACCTGTTGAATAGCCGTCTGGATGATAATCTACGTTATCTCCCAGGAATAATCTTAATTTGATCTGCCGGATCTTCCCAAACCCCAAAGTCACGCTAAATGGCTTCTCCGCATTGTCTGGGTAAATTTTCCACAAATCAAATCTGTCATAAATCAGCACCGCCGAATCATTTCGAATCCAACCCGCTATTCCCCCCGCAGGTGGAGGGAAATTGTTTCGAGGTGATTCAGTCTCAAAATGCTCAGAGATCTGGCGGGTAATGTTCCGTTCCTTAGCTATCCGAAGATCGTAGCTAAAAAAATTCCCGCACTTGTCGTCATAATATGCCAACCACCTTCCTCCTGGTGAAACAGAAAAATATTCCAATGCAGACGCTTCTTTTCGCAATTTTCTCCTAGCGCCATCCTGCAAAGAAAATATCTCAAAAAAACATCGATAAGCCTGATCTTCATTGAGACCGACGCTGTCGAAAACTTCGGGTCGAGAGATAACAACCACATCGGCATGAGTTCCGACAGTGGCAGCGACTACTTTTTCATGACCTCGTTCTAATCGATAAAATGCATTATCAACTGATGACAGAACTGCCAAAAACCTCCTGGGACCATGACTTTGCTCCAGTAGCTGTTCGGGTGGCAATTGGCGGTCGCGATACCCCCATACGTCCACCCTAGCGCCCGACGGGCTGAGTTTAGGGCCCGCATCTCTTTTTTCTTGGAGTGAAAAGAATATCCAATTTCCTCCTTTGCTAAAACTTGGAGTTCCCTCTATTTGAAGACCGCTATCGATCCGGGGGTCCCCATCTTCTATCTTTAATTCTGACTTTTCGCCATATAAATTGTAACACCAGATCGAACTGACCCATTTTCTATCTTTCTGTCGTCTTACTTGATAGACTATTTGTTTCGTGCTATCATCTGCGGTGAAATTAAAAACCACATCGCCTTTCACCCCTTCCCATATTCGTTTCATCACATTGTCGCCAACCCTGAAACAATAAAGCCCGCATTTTCCTCCGGTTGTATCGTTCGCAAGTAAAAATTCGCCTCGCTTATCTAAAAAATAGTCGGCAAAGTGTCCCAAAATATGTCTTTCACCATTTACAATATTCCACAATATTACCCGCCCGTCGTCGCCATTTTCACGATACGCGATCCACTCTCCTTCGCCATCTTGAGGCCATTGAAACGATTTGATTGAAATGAAACTATCAGGACTATTCTTCCCCAAAGCAATCAAATGGAGACTATCTCCACGGTAGAACATTGCCAATCGCTCATTCTTTGAAAAGTAACATCCCATAGACCCAGGGAATGATCGACGCCATGAACCTGAACTGTCCATAATCGTCAGGGCATGCACTCCCCTCTTGATATCGCTGACACCAAAAGCTACAAATCGTCCCGTCCGGCTGATTGCGGGTGAATGAAGGAATGGCCATTTTCCTAAAATACTTGTATCGATGGGGGGCTTCTCTGGTTGACTGCCCTGCCCTGAAACCAATAGACTTTTGGTAAGCAAAAGAGCCAATGATACGAGCCGGAGTTTTCTGGAACCTAAATAAAATCTCATGAAAAGGAATTAAATCGTCAATACAGGACAACGAATTTCCTTAGTTACACTGCAAATTGATAGCACTCAAATACGTACTATATGCAAAGGCTAATTATATCCTGGGTTTTGGCTCAAGTTTTGGTCGGCTTGTATATCACTGAAACTCACTGGGTATAATTGTTGATAACTTTTCCATTGCCCTCCACCGCTCTTCTGAGGAGTTACTTTGTCCATAATATTGTCAACCGTCCCAGTGCGCTTCAAATCCAACCAACGTTGACCTAACTCAGTAAACATCTCAACCTGTCGCTCATGCAAAATGGCCGACAACAGGTCAGATTGGGATGTTGCAGAAGTACTTCCAAGACCGGCCCTTGCACGGACCATATTTAGGTCACTTGCGGCCCCGGAAAGATTTCCCTGCTGTGCTCGCGCTTCTGCCCGTATGAGATATTGCTCGCCCAACCGCAAGATCGTCAAATACTCGTTGACCGGGCCGTCGGAAGTATTTATTTTGTATTTATACGGAAAAAAGTAAGTGGTGCCCCCCACGCTTATACTGTCAATCCAATTCCTGTTGAACCTCCTTTGATCATTCTCCTCAAAGCTATTGAGTAAGGTATCGCTAAGATAAGCGCCAAAGTCAAATGCCTGTCCGGGACCTGCCGAGGTCATGATAAAAGCCTTCGCATCTTCAGTATTCCAGCCATTGTTCACGGGCTGCAATTGCCAGATCGCTTCATTATTCCCCAAACTGGCCTTTAGAAAGGTTGTTTCCAAAGGGCTAAGACCAAACAACGAAGTATTGGTCAATACTATACTCGCTTGAGCTTCGGCATTGGCCCAATCTCTATAGTACAAGTAAGTCCTTGCCAATAATGCAGCAGCAGACCATTTTGTGGGCCGTAAACGCTCAGAACTTGGCGTTTGCAGGGTTGCATCCGTGTAAGTTATGCTTAACAATGATTCCCCTTGTTTTAGATCTTCAATAATCTGTTGATATACTTTATCAACTGAAGATCTACCAAGAAGAGCATTTGTTTTATAATCACTAGTTGTAGATAAGGCCACATCCCCAAAGAGGTTAACAAGATAAAAATAGCAGAATGCGCGCATGAACAGAGCTTCACCTAATAATTGCTTCTTGATCGAAGGGGTCAGTCCAGTCGAATTATTTAGATTTTGAATTGCATCATTACAAACAAAGACATAAGAATAAAAACCAGCCCAATATTCAGATCCTATTCCGGAAACCCCCGATCCAAGGGCATTTTGATAATAAGCAATTGCCGTCCTATTTGTCGATCCGCCCCACAATGTAAGCTCATCCGACGAAAGGCTTGTAAATAGGGAAAGAGAGGGCAGAGTGCCGATGGAAGTGGTCGAACTGGCGCTAATCTTTGAATATAGACCGGTCAAGACGGCAATAGCCGTCGCATCAGAATTGTATACACTATTTCCCGTGACAGCGGTGGTCGGGGCGGATACCTGGACAAGCTTTTTGCAGGAAGAGCCTACAATCGACAGGAAGATTAATAATAGCGTCGATATATATCTGATTTTCATTTTCTTACAATTGAAATTAACATTTAAAATTCTATTTGAAGACCAGCTGTTATAACTCTTAGCAATGGCAGCCCCAAGCTACCTGTCTCCGGATCAAGCCCTTTAAAGCTGGTTATCGTAAGAAGGTTTTGCCCCTGCAAAAAGATTTTTAAGCCCTGCGAATGTATATTCCGAAGAACCTTTTGCGGCACTTCAAAGGATAGAAAAACATTCTTAAGCCTTATAAATGATGCATCTGAATATCCTGCATCACTCGCAATGGCATTTGCATAAGAACTAGTAAGATCGACAAGAGCACTATTATATCGTTCTATCGACTTGACGTCACCTGGTTTTTGCCATCTGTTGAGAACATATGTTGGCTGATTAAGCATTGGGAATCCTGGGTACGCTTGTCCAAAAATGTAATTTGCCCCAGTTTGCTTTACGAATTGAAAGAGAAAATCCAGTTGAAACCATTTATAACGTAGAGAATTCTGGATTCCGCCATAAAATCTTGGTCCTACGTTCACTACCTGTGACCTGTCATTCAGGAAACTCGGATTCTGCGTCAAATCTCCGTGATTATCGTAGAACTGATAAAGTCCAGTGCCAGGGTCAACACCTGCAAATCGAAATGCCTTTACAATGTTTAACGGTTGTCCGATAACAAGGTTTAACGGTAGTGTCCCATAGTAAGCAAGCAATTTATTTCTTGGAATAGTTAAATTAAAGTTAGTATTCCAACTAAAACTTTGCGTTTTTACATTTATCGTGCTTATTGACATTTCAATTCCTGTATTTTGAACTTTTGCTGGAAGATTTGCGGGAACAGATGAGAATCCAGCTATTGACGGCAAGGCGAGAGAGAGCAGTTGGTTTGAGCTTTGATTGTGTGTATAATTTACCACTAGAAATATTTTATTCTCAACAAACCCCAATTCTACACCAGCCTGGATTTTTTTTGTCTCTTCCCATTGCAGGTGGGGGTTGGGAATTCCAGAAGGTAGCAATCCCGTAGTCTGCTGATATGGTGTCCCTGTATTGTAAGTATCGTACAGGTTCATATATTGATATTCCTGGATCTGGTCGTTACCGGTTGTCCCATAACTTCCTCTTATTTTTCCAAAACTCAAGAAACTGTGCTTACCTTTAAAAAGTTCTTCCTCGCTGAACAGCCAGGCGGCACCCGCTGAATAAAAGCTATGAAATTGGCTAGATGGGCCGAATCTACTGCTCCCATCTCTTCTGGCGGAAAGATTTAGAATGTACTTATCGCTATGATTAAAATTGATACGCCCGAATAAAGCATTATACTTATAAATACTATGCGTAGAAGGGCCCAGACTGACAGTCGCCGCGGAGTGAATGTCATCTAATAGAGCATCGCTATTGAATCCGCCTCCGGATAGAGAAAAGCCATTTGAATTGCTTTGCTGTATGGTTGACCCAATTAAGAACCCCAATTTATTATTTTTAACAGGCAAGTTATACGTCAATTGCGGCTCGGCTATCCAAGATTCTATTGTGCTGTAAGAGTATGACGCAGACCTGGCCTTCGTACCATATGCCAGCTGAGATGGTGGGTCAAACGCCTGCAACGAGACCTTGATTGTCTCATTCGTCCGCAGCGTATTGTATCCCAAATTAGCCTTTAGGTCCAGACCTGGCAAAATTGAATAGGATATATTTCCATTACCGATAAGATTGTTAGTTCTGCTATTGTAAATACGATACAGTTGCGAGAGCGGGTTTACCCAGGTAGCTGCACCAGTGGGGTCTAACTGCCAATTAAGGGAACCATCCGAATTGTATAGAGCGGGGGCATCAGGAGCCAGACTGAGCGCACTACCAGTTAGATCCAAAGAGGGTAATTTATTATTGTCAACCAAATAACTTCCTGACAGCTGCACTCGAAGCTTTTGATCACTAGAGAGGGTATTTAAGTTAAAATGAACGCTCCCTTTTATATCATGGTTATCACCTGGAAAAATGGATGATTCACGGTGATATGTTCCTCCAATAAAATACTGCGTTATTGCATTTCCGCCTGCAACCGAACCGTTGATGTTCGTATATTGTGAGGTTCCTCCAATAAGTGTCTTTTGCCAGTCGGTATACCGGGTCGTATCCCACACCCCATTGACGTCATAGAAATATGGGTAATATGGTGATGACATATCAATTCCATCATTTCTAAGCGCTTCGTGTTGCATTTCCAAATATTGGAAATTATTCATCAGGGACAACCTCCGGGGCACCTTTCCCCATCCTTGCTGTGCATTAAATGTAGCCTTTGATTTTCCCGCTTTTCCTTTTTTTGTCGTGATAAGGATTGCTCCGTTTGCGGCCCGGGAGCCATAAATTGCGGTAGCGTCTGCATCTTTAAGTACCTCGACGCTTTCAATATCTGCGGGATTCAAGAAACTAAATGGGTTGCCTACTCCGCTGAACGCTGCGTTTGAAGACCCAAGTGGCCCCAGATAGGTCGTTGTAAGTGTATGCATCGGATAAGGCACTCCATCCACTATGTATAAAGGCTCATTGCCATTTCCAATGCTGTTCTGTCCCTGGATCCTGACTTGCACCCCCCCACCTGGAAGGCCATTCGCGGGAGTGATAAACAAACCCGGCACTCTGCCCTCAAGTGCAAGCAGGGGGTTATTGATCGGCTGCATGTCAATATCCTTCCCTTTTACCAGGGTTATGTTCGAAGTGCTCAATCGCTGTGTTGTCTGCCCATAGGCGATCACATGAGCTTCATCCAATTGGTTTTCCGCCAAATTCAGCTGCACAAATATGGGAGAGGTTCCTTCAACCTCTACCTGCTTCTTTTGATACCCAAGATATGAAATGACTAAAATAGAACCGACAGGCACCTTTCTTAGCTCAAATTCTCCCTTTTCATTGGTTAGAGTGGACTTTCCATTTCTAACGGCTACAGAAGCAGAAGGCAAAGACTCACCTAAGTGGTTAATAACTCTCCCCTTTATATTCACTTCGCCCGCGTCAGGTCCGTCAGTTAACGAATTAACCGCAACTGGGGATGAACTAGTTGCTTGCCCCTTCACAATAAATATCGTCTTACCCGTCCTATAAAAGTCCAACCCCTCTCCTTTCAAAATTAAATTCAGAGCATCATCAATTGAAATATCCTGCACATCGAGTGTCACAGGTTTAGTATTTTTTATCAGAGCGTAATTAAAGAAAAAGGAGAGGCCGGTCTGTTTTTCGATGGACGCGAAGACAGCATTGAGGGGTAGGCCCTTTGCCTTAAGACTTACCGTCTGGGAATAACCGGTGGCGCCGGCCTGCAGACAGACAACGGTCAAAAGTAGAGCGGTCAATTTCATAACTCTCAGCAGTTGTATGGGCGGGTGCTTCTGGACATGACAACAGAAGCCCTTTCCCAAATTGGAGATTTCCATGTAACTTTGTTTTGGTGGGGTATAACTTTGAAGGCAATAAGACGGCTCTTGGGGTAGATCCCACCGGCCAAGGCTGAAAGGCTATGGCAACCGGGGACGGTCCGAACGTACCCGGTTTTTTGTTCGGTTGACCTACCAGGAAGCGGAGCTAGTCCGACCGTATTGAATAAAACGCGGAATGTTGATGTTTAGGTGGCATAGTCGATGGTTTAATAAACAAAAATCATTTTGGATCGGGTAGAACAAGCACACCGAAACCGACATTGCACATGTCTGCCTAGGGACTCTTAATAGGACCTTCATAGGCAAAGCAAGGCGATGTCGGTTTAATGGAATGGAACTTATGGTATTTGAGCAGCGAGGCTTGTATTGTTTTTATACCTTTCTATGATGGTAGGACTATGAGATCCCGACCTTCCAGTCGAAAGTGTATCTGGTTCTTGTCAAGGAATTTCAGAAGCTCATTCAGCGGTAGTCCCCGATCGATCTTTCCTCCAAATTCTATCTCAGGAACTTTCCCCTTGTATATGACATCTACATCGTACCAACGTGCGAGCTGACGCATCACTTCGGCAAAAGAAGCTCGTCCAAAATAAAAAAACCCATTCTTCCAACTGACAATATCTTCCGAGGGCACATTCTTTATCAGAGTCAGCTTTCCATTATCCGACAACTGTGCTTGCTCGTCTTGTCTGAGCTTTAGAGTAGCTCCCCCCACGCTAGCCTTCACCACAACAGTACCTGATAGCAGAGTCGTTTGTATACTGCCTTCTTCTGAGTAGGCCATGATGTTGAAGCTGGTTCCCAGCACTTCCACCACTTGTCCCTTTACTTTAACGTAAAACGGCCTGGTCACATCCTTTGCTATTTCAAAATAGCCTTCACCAGTCAGTTCGACCGTTCTGTTCTTGCCTTTAAAAATTGTCGGGTACCGTAAGCTGGAAATATTGTTCAACCACACGTGGCTGCCATCAGGTAAAGTCAACTGATATTGTCCTGATCTGGGCGTAGTCAGCGTATTGTAAGCAACCGTTTCATTCTCTTTCGATTCGGAGGCCGCCGTATAAGATATGCTGCTGCTGTCTTTTTTTTCGAGTCGGGCACCGCCTTCCACCCCCACATTGCCTCTATTCATGCTGTCGAGCAAGATAACATGGCCATTCGAAAGGGTCAAGGTAGCCGTACTGCGGCCAGGCATGACCTGCTGAACCGGACTGGCTGCAACAACAGCTGGTCGAAGATCGCGGCTACCTTTCCTGCTGACCCCAATGATTGCTATCGCAATAAGTACTGCTGCGGCCACCGACCATCCTGCAAGGCGACGGACCTTGCTCATCCTTCGGATATGAATAACCTCCTTCAATTTACTATACGCTGACTCCAGATCGACGCTGCGCCAGCGTTCAAGCTCATTTTCCAAATGACCTTCATTAGTAATACCTTCAAGAAAAAGCCGATTCTTGCTGTCGGCATTCGTCCATTCTCTTAACTCGGCCGCTTCTTCTTCGGACAGTTCGCCGGACCAGTGCCGGGCAATCAATGATACCAGATGATTTTCAGTCATTTCCAATTAATCTAATTACGTCGGATCTGCCATATAAACCAGCCAGCGGGTAACATTTTCTTAACGTAATATTAATAGTTACTACGAGTAAAAACGAATCTTTCACCAAAAAGCCGACTTTTTTTTCCTGTAGGAATAATACAGGCAGCCCTTCGAACTTTAAGGCCATGAAACATAGTCCGCTGGTCACCCTTATCGCCTTCTTCTTTGTGCTGTTGTTTTTTTACACAGGAGTAGTGAAACTAATGGAAATCAATACATTTAGAGAGCAGATGGCTTCTTCGCCACTGCTCGATCACGTGGCAGGAGCAATGGCCTGGGCTCTTCCTATTGGTGAAATACTTCTGGCAATTGTCCTTTTTGTCCCGGCCTGGAGGCTCAAAGGGCTATATATCAGCGGGATAGTTATGTCCCTCTTTACTGTATACGTCGCCACCATACTACTAATGGACAGCCACCTTTCCTGCAGTTGCGGTGGCATTATCGAAGATCTATCTCTCAGGCAGCACCTGTTATTCAATTCGGCCTGCATCGTCCTCAGCATCCTGGGAATTTTGGCGTACCGCAGGATGCAGCCTACTTACAGGTTTAAGTGGGGGATAACAACGGGAGCAGTGTTCCTTTTCGTAATATTGGGTTGGACCTTGTTTACTGCCTTTACTGCTCCGCCGACGGTCAGAACTGGAATGGAAGGCCGGCCGATGCCATCGTTCGAGATTCAATTACCAGATAGCACTATTCGTTTGAACACCAAAGACATACCCACGGGTAAAACAGTGGTTCTTATTGGCTTCTCCCCAACATGCACCCATTGTCAACACGAAACGCAGGAAATCGTCAGCCATATCGGGCAATTGAAGGAAGTAATGTTCTACTTCGTAACTCCAGCCGACTACAAGGAAATGATCAACTACTACTATTATTTTGGTCTACAAAAATACCCGAATATAGTAATGGGTGTTGATATTCGCGATTTCTTCTTTCACTATTTTAAAGCACCGGGCACTCCCTATACCGTTGTCTATGATTCAAAAAAGAGGCTGAAAGTAGTGATTGGTAACCGTTTCTTTATCGATGACCTGATCAGGGCGGTAGCCGAATAGCTAGAGTTTATCCTGAAGGAAGAGCAGAGCAAAAAACATCCATTCTTTTTTCGAAAGCATCGTACGAAGAGCCTTTAAAGAGCGGGATTTAATGATATAAACGTTGTTTTCGGTCATATCGAGCTGCATGGCTATCTCTTTAGTGCTTTTACCTTCGATGTAGGACATCCGGAGAACATCCCCGCCGGGCAACTCTTGCATCTTTTGGTAGATGACCTCGAGCAAGCGAGCCTGGACGCGTTCCAGGTCTAATGGGGAGCCGGACTCTTCGTCGGAAGCTAGTTTTGTCCATTCCTTCTGAGTGGATTCAACCGCTCGGTCCGAGCGTAAGTATGAGATACAGCTATTACGTGCGACCAGATATAGGAAGTTTTCCAAATGCTTGGGCGTATCGAATTTACTTCGGTTGTCCCAGGCCTTGCGGAAAGATTCAATGGCGATATCCTCAGCGTAACTGTCATCGTGGAGGATCTTCAGGGCGTAATAAGTGATCGCCCGATAGTATTTTTCGAATACTTCCTTGAACGCATTCTCGTCGCCCTTTTGAAAGAGGTGGAACCAATCTTCGCCTTTAGTGCTCGTTTTCATCCGTGGGTAGCCAGTTTCGCCATTGGACGGTTGTCTGACAGTTGTAAGAGTTTAATTTTCAATAAATAAATAGGAAAGGTCGAATGAGAAGCGATAAAAAATACAATCAAATCACAAGATACAAAAATTTATCCCTTTTGAAAATGTGTTTATTCTCCCTCAAACGTAAACCCAGGCTAATTTTAACCGCCCTCAATTAATTCCAATGCAAAAAGAATTCGTTTTTAAGTACCTATGGGAAAATAGATCAAATCGCATCTGGTGTATGGTCGAGTTGGGCGCCTTTGTCGTCGTATTCGTCCTTTTTAAGTTTTTTTATCCATTTGCCAACTACCTGCCTGACTCTTATGCGTACCTGGATGCAGCGTCAAATAACCTGGACGTCAATATGTGGCCAGTCGCTTATTCTAAATTTCTCCGATTTTTCAGCGTATTTACGCATTCCGACAAGCTTCTCGTCGCCTTTCAATATTTCCTCCTGCAAACAAGTTCGCTGCTTTTTACTTTCAGCCTGCTCTTTTTCCTTAAGCCTGGACGCGGAGTAAGAATCACCCTTCTTGTATTTTTAATAATAAACCCTCTTCCATTGTTCATCGCCAATTATATCTCAGCCGACGCTCTTTTTATAGCCTTGAGCCTATTCTGGCTGACAAGTCTTGTGTGGTTGATCTATTGGCCGAGGCCTTGGCTTAGTGTGACACATGCCTTCCTAATCCTGCTCTGCTTTACGTTGCGCTATAACGCAATCTACTACCCTTTCATCTCCGTCTTCGTTTTTATTCTATCCCGGCAGTCCCTGAAATTTAAGGTCGGCGGACTTTTCCTTGCTGGCACGTTGCTTTCGAGCTCTTGGCTTTTTACCAGCTCTAAAATGAAGGAAGTTACCGGCAAATGGCAATTCTCTGCCTTTGGTGGCTGGCAACTGGCTAACAATGCCTTGTACATGTATGAGCATATTTCAGCTACCGAGAGGGGGCCTATCGACAAGCGATTTTCACAACTCGAAATCATGGTTCGAGAGCATATGGATACGCTCAAAAAAGTAAAGCTTACTCGTGAGGATTCTTTGGCCAATTATTTTTACCTGTGGAATGGCAACGGACCTCTCGTCCAGTATATGTTACGTGATTACAAGAAGGACAGTACAACGCCTTATTTTAAAAGATGGGCGTCTGAAGGCCCATTATATGCCGGATACGCACGTCACCTGATACAAAAATTTCCGGGGCAATACATCGAATACTGGATCGCGCCCAATGCAATCAAGTATGCGGTTCCTCCGACCGAGTTTTTGGGCGTTTACAATATGGGACAAGACAGTGTTGGCAAGCTGGCCAAGGACTGGTTCAACTATAAAAGTCGAAAAATAGTAAAAGGCCATAATAATAGCCTTAACGATAAAATTTGGGTGGTAGAGTGGTTCCCCATATTTGCTGCAGTCGTCAACATCGTCTTTGTGCTGGGGCTAGTTTCGATGCTTTTGTTAAACGCGGTGCGTTGGAAGGACTATGGCCTTCCGCAATTGATGATACTAGCCCTATTGTTCTGGCTGTTGAACATGGCCTTTAGCGTCTTTGCTTCAGCTATAGTTCTACGTTATCAGTATTTTCCAATACTGGTGTTCTTCGTCCTTGCTGCCGTGTTCATGGAACACATTATCAAAATGGCAATAACACAGCCTACCCCTCCAACCCAACCTTTTGGACATGAAAAACTGCTTTCAGTAGACCAATAAAATTTGTCATTAACGCACTCCGCTGCGTATCTTGCTACAGTCTAACAATAGGAATATCCTATACTTTAAAGGCACTGGTTTGTAGAATCCCAATATATAGCCGACGGCTGGGATTTGCAGACATCCTGTTTAGCAGGTCCCACCGCCGGTCTTATCCCCCGCCAAATCCTTAACAAAAGAGGTCACAGCTCTGCCGTTAGTCGCGCTAAAAACAAACCTATTTTTTAACCAGCCGCAAAAGGCAAACAAACCTTATTGCTATGAAGTCCTTACTCCATCGCCTCATTCGTCTCGACCATTTGATCGCACTAAAAGCAACCGGCACTCCCGCCGACTGCGCCAACAAGATCGGCATCTCCGAACGCAGTCTCTATGATTATCTCAAAATCCTCAAGGAAATGGGGGCCCCGATCAAGTTCTCCCGCGATCGCCGCACCTACTTCTACAGAGAAGAAGGCCGGTTCCGGATTTCCTTCATCGCGAGGTATAAAGAAGAAATCCTGGAAGAAAGTCTGGCATAATTTGGAAATCCCAAAAATTTTCCTACTTTTGTTATGGCTCACTTAAACCGCACTTGATTCCAACGGATTATTGTTATTCCGCTGTGTTCTTGCTCATTAATTAGCATCGTTTATCGAAAGGTTTCCGATCGATCTCGCCGGGCAATCGGTGTCACGAGATGGTTAGGAAACCTTTTTTTGTTCTATGCCAATTATGTAATTTACAAGCACCAACAACATATTAAACCTTACCATATGCGCGGCTATGGAACTACGGCAACTAATCACCTCTATCCGGAACCGGCGACTAAAAGACTCTGACGACGCCCTGCAGGCGATCGCCGAATCAGAGAAATACCTTCAACAAGCATATGAAGGACGTTACTTATTTGAGCTGATCCAAAATGTCCGCGATGCCAACAAAGAACAAGAGACTTTAGGAGCTGTATTCATTGAGCTCACGAATGAAGCCCTTTTTATTGCCAATTCTGGTGCACCCTTTGCCGAGAAAGGCATCCGCAGCATAACTACCATAGGAAGAAGTCCCAAGAACAGCCAGGACTTTATTGGGTTCAAAGGCATTGGGTTCAAGAGTGTGCTGGAAGTTACCAACGCTCCATATATAGTGACCGAAAACGGTACGCTCTATTTCGACCGTACGCAAACCCTCCCTCTCTTAAAGGGTCGAGAGTTGGGCATCGAAGATATTCCCATCTTTTTCATCCCGCACTATAGCCCTGTACGTCTTTCCACAGAAGAGCAAAAGGCCGGTATTGTGACCAAAATAGCACTTCCTCTGAAGCCAGGCCTGGAACTACCGAAAATCATTGATCGCTTCCAGGAAATCAGCGTCCATCAGCTCTTGCTGCTAGGTTATCTTCAAACAATAGAATTCAAGGCCCCCGGAGTTCATACTCGATTTCACATACAACACGCCCCCGATTCCCGACAGACCGTAGTTACCGTCAACGATGCCGTTCATCATTTTCGCCAGTTCACCCCATCGGCTCCTCTTCCTATTCCCTCCACCGTAATTGCCTCCCTTGACGAAAAAGAACGGAAAATGTATGAAAAATCTCCGTTTGTGGAGCTTACTATTGTGTTCGATACCGATGAAGAAAGGCAGCTACGAAAAATTACCGACGGGAAACTGTATCTTTTCTATCCACTTAAGATTTTATCAGGATTTCCTTTCCTCATCCATAGCTATTTTCTGGTAGATCCGGCCCGAACCACACTTCGAGACTCTCCATTGAACATTTACTTGCTGGAGAAGATCGCAGATTATCTCTCCGGCGACTGGCTGCAACAAGTAAAAAAATCCGATCCAGGCCATTTCCTCGACGTTCTCGCCTTTACTCGGAATAAAGATGTTCCCCTGCTCAATCATCTTTATGACCGATTGAAAGCAAATCTTAAATCCAAACGTTTTCTATACGACCAACACAGCCAAAAGTTCTACAAGCTAGGCGAAATAGTAATCGCCGACGGCTTTGATTTGGGCCTATTCGCAGATCATCTTTTTCAAGGTAAACGACTTGTTTATATTGAGGATACAGCAACCCGTATCTGGCTCACTCATGAAATGGAGGCCGATTATCTGACCTATGACAAGATCGCCGAACACATCGAGGCGGAGTGCGAAAGACATCGAGAGACAAAAAATATTGCGTTCTTTCAGCATCTCTATTAATACGCCGCGCAACACTCCGACCTAAATCTGAATGGCCGTAACGTGCTGCTTACGAGGAACTGGGAGCTGCTATCCAGCGAAGAAGACGTCTTTTATGGTATGACACAGCAGCTTAACGTCGCATTCCCGGACAGCATCCAGCGACACGTTCATTTCATTCACTCCGATATCCGCATACCGGAACAACGACAGGGCAAAGGTCATGTTGGTTATGTAGAATACAGCACCGAGCTCCTCGTTCGGCGGCTCTTACAACTATATGAATCGGACAGCGTTCCCAGAATTGATATTTTGATCAGTCTGCTTCAGTTGAAGTTATCTGAAAAACTCCTGCCTTTAGTGCGCCAACGGATCCTCTTACCGGTACAAGGAGACATAGCCTGGGTGCGACCTTTCAGCCGACCGGTCTATTATCCCAACCCTGAGTTAGTCGCATTATACCCCAAGGATAAGTTCATTGATCTGGCTCTCCTTGCTTCCTCCTTCGCCGAAAAGGAAGGACTCAGAGAAAAATTACTCACTTTCGGGGTCTGGGATATGCCCGCCATTTACTATATCGATCAGCCCCAACATATCAACTCAAAGGATCATCGGTATCTTTTTTTAAAGGGCAAGACGGGTCTGACTGGTTATTATTTTGAGCTTTCCGGAGACTGGCAGCTGGATGTACCCAACACAATCACTCCCTGGTTCACCACGACTATCCTGCAGCAATATTCGTTATATTTAAAAGTTGTCGGTGACGAAGACAATCCGAAACTGAGGTGTCGGTCCACCTGGTCCGGATTCCGCGACTTGCTTCCTTCAGATGCGATAAAATGTTATGGCTTTCTCCAGTTCCTGCGACATCAATCCTGGATCCGGTTATCAGAAGAAGGGATCTTTTTACTGCCAGGGCCATTGTTGGCATGGATCCCATTGAACATATGCAGGCACACTCAGCGTCCCTCCGAAAATACCTCGACATCCTGCCAATTCATTTCAAATCCAACGAGGAGTTCATTCGTCTAATAGGCCTCACCCATCTTGACGGACGCTCCATCACTCATTTCAAACAACTTTTCCAACTTGTTTGCGACAAATACACCGAACTCGATGTCGATGCAAAAGAATTTATTAGTTTTTATAATAAAGTACTTTCGAAACTATTTGATTTTTACAGCTATCCCCTGGGTGATAAGGATGACATCCTACAGCTGCGGACCCTCCCCTGGCTGGGCTTGGATGAACAAAAGCAGGAGATCTATTGGGAAACAGCAAGCAAGATTTATTTCGTCGATGACAAGCCTTCCTATGATATTTTGCCCGATGCCGTCAAGGACCTGCTTCAGCCTCAATTCACTAATCGTGACAAGAATCGCTTTGGCCAGATCGCCAAACGATTGGGTCAAGATACCAAGAAAACCATTACCCAGACGCTCCAACCAGTGACGGTCCTGCATGAATTGCCAGCCTCGCATTTCTTTCCATCTTTTGCCGAAAGTCTCGCCTTGGCCGAAGTCCTCTTAGAAACCAACCTAGATCCGTGGCTTGAGGACCTTCGGAAAGCCCTCGTTAAAACCTGCCCCTCCATCACAATCGAGCTCCACAACAAAGGCAATTCTCTAGGGAAATTTGACAATATAGCACACAAGATTACCTGCACCGACCGCTACGAAATCTATGTCACGCGCGCGCCAATTGGACGAAAAAACTATTTTTACGCCAGTGGGCTGCACGATCTTTTGGTAGAACTGCTCCAGCGTGATATGCAGCGGATCAAACTTAGCTTTAATGACTTCTTTTCTCAGTCTTCTCCCTCATTCTTTATCGAACGATATGAAGTTAGCCCAGACCGGGTGGAGGAAATTAGCGGCAGGCTGACAGGCACAATTCTTTCACGGGAACAGTCCTTCTGGATGGATGTCTTGAACGCCTTGCATATTGCCCCCGATCCAGCCTGGTTTCCTGGCAATCGCGTCGACTACTTCCGCCTAGGTTCTGCTATTTTGTCTTCGCCTGACGCTATGTTACCAGAGACGCTTGATTATCAGTGTCTGGATCGGCCAGAACATATTGCCCCTCTCGCAGGATTTTTTAACGCACTCGACTTGTCACTCAAGACCTACAATGCCATAGCTTCCTTTCCCTTGGATTTCGCGCCATATTATCGGCGACAGTTCACTGCTCTACGCTATCAGCGCAAAAATGAATTTCGTTATTTGCTATACAAATATCTGCTAACCCAGGACCTGGCGACTAAGGCCGGATTTCAACGGCAGCTCGAGAATTATGCTGAGCTTATAGAACCTGTCTTTGAATCTCCCTGCCTCCTTGTAGACCTGGAGACGGAGTTCCAGTCTTCTTTGCATGCCACGTTTCCTGATGTCAAATTTCCCGCCCCAGCCGACTGGATGGAAGATTCCGCCTTAATAGATCGGATCTTCCGAAAGAACCACCGCGCCTTTAAGGCGGCTGTCCGGCCTCAACCTACCGATGAGGAATTCTACCTGGAGTTTCTCTCTCACCTGGATCACCGTAGCCTGCTTTATTTTGAAGGAACGCTCGATACGCTGCAAACCAAATATAAAGAGTTTTACAAAGAGCGGCAGCCTTTAGCGCCTCCTAAAGAAGAAGATCTCTATCAATTGTCTCAGTATTCCAACTCCGAGTCACTCGTCATTCAATCAGTCCTGACCACCTCGCTTCCCCCGAGCGCCAATTCCAATGGAAAGAGCCGAGCAATGGCCAGTCGGCGACTGGATGGTAGCATTCAACCTCCCGCTCTACAAAAGATTGGCATGGTAGCAGAGAAGATGGTTTACGACATTCTTACTAAGCGCTTTCAACAGGTAGAATGGGTATCTAGCAACGCCGCCAGAGCAGGATATAATCCGGAGGGCTCCGATGTCCATGGATATGATCTTTCATATCTCGGCGACGATCACACCGTTCACTATGTCGAAGTAAAGGGAAAAAATGACAGCCAAAAGCATTTCTATGTATCCTACCCGGAAGTGCAAACCGCACTTCGAGAAAAGGAACACTACCACTTATTTTTTGTTTCTTATGTCATGGACAATGAGCAGCGTGAAATCTTCGACTTGGGAAACCTGTTTCTCCTAGAGGGCCAACATGATCTTTTCCATAATGATCGTTTTACCGCGACCTTTAATACCCTCGAAATTAGTTTCTTTTGAATGGACGCCCGACAAACTTGTGTTGCAACAATATCAAGTCGTCGCTGCCTCCAATTTTTCCTTCCATTTTTGCCAGTCGGGCATCATTAGCGATTGCAACTGAAAAAATTTTTCAGTATGATGCCGATAAACCAAATGACATAGCTCATGTATGATAACATATTCTATACAGACTTTCGGGACCTTAATCAGCTCGGGATTCAAAATAATCTTGCCTTTAGTTGTGCAACTTCCCCAGCGGGTAGGCATCTCCTGAATATATATTCCTTCCAGGTTGACGCCGTATCGTTCAAACCGCTGGATCCACGGTTCGGCGAACTCGGCAAATTTTTCCTTTGCTCGCAGGCGATACCAATTCCTCAAAACAGATTTCACAGGACTGTTGGGAGCATGCGATACTTCGATCTCCCTGCCTGTAAAATTTACGCTGTTCTTTTTGGCGGTCTTAACCCGTAATCGGTATTGCCGCCCAAGATAGAAATGAGCCTCTCCTCCACGATATTCTTTATCTGGCTTCCGCGGATAAAATCGCAGAAAATAGCTCTGTTGTTTGAATATCCATGGTGCCCGCTTCTCCAGTTTTGCTTCGATTTGGCGGAGGGGCGCTCCTTCCGGCGCCTTCACCAAAACTTCCATTTCCGGCGTTACGGTAATCCCCAGAGTTTTCCGTTCACTGAATTCCAGGTGATAGGAAATTTTCTTCGATCCATATTGAAACTCACGAATCATGCCTTATACCTTGCTTTTGCAATCTCCATACATTTGTTGGCAAGCTCTTCCGCCTTTTCGATCGGCAAATGAAGGGTATCGATGAGATATTCCCCTATGTAAAAATTCATCCGGCGCACCACATCAAATTTTTGCTGCCAGTCAACAACAAGGTATTGCCTGATGATATCGTTGGTGGCGACGGCAAACTCGACGCTTTGACGCTCGGTCAATTTTCCCTCCGTAAACCCCAGCCGGAAAAAAGCGATAGTCTCCGGCTTATCCCTCAAGTCCGATGGAACATCCTCTCCCGTCCGGTCGATTGCCTGTTCCCTGTAATGGTTAACTCGCTTGAGTGCTTCAGCTTCGGAGATCCTCTGCGCCCGTAGATCGGCGATGGTTTCCCGTATAAGTTCCGAGAGACGCTTATAAAACACCGGGTCTTCATCCATGCGTTCGGTGATATGACGGGCAGTTCGGCTTGCAATAGTTTCCGCCTTAGCCCGATCCCCGATCACTTTTTGCAGTTCCCTCTCGAATGCTTCACCACCTAAAATGCTTACCTGTTCCGTAAGCCGGATGACCTCCTCTGTCGTAACATGCTGATCCAGCAGCTTCTGCAGCTGTTTTTCATATTGGCTGAAATCCACCTTATCGGAATAGGCCTGGTAAACCGCATTTCGAAGTTGAGTGAAAAATTTCAGGTCGCCAGTATATCGATTTTTCCGGTATTCCTCGGTAATGTTTTCCCATTCAAGATTGGCAGTCGCTAGTTTTAAACAGCGGGCAAACTCGCTGAACCGGTCATAGAATTGCTCCCTCAGGGCTTTGTCCGCCAGGAATTTACTATAGGTTACGATATCTAGTGTGTAGCCAGGAACGCGGAATAGAGCGATCAATTCGGAGTGTATCTGCGGAAGCTTTGCTATCTCGACCTTGACGTCTGTTATTGTTTCATTCACCTCCGCGGCTTCGAATTCCGCCAGGCTGGAATATACATGCATGGCCTCATCCAGGTTTCCCAACACGCCTTCATAGTCGATGATAAAACCGTATTCCTTACCGGATTCCACCCGATTGACTCGCGCAATTGCCTGAAGGAGGGTATGGTCCTTTAGCTTGCGACACAGGTACATGACGACCACCCGAGACTCGTCGAATCCAGTGAGCAGTTTGTCTACAACAATCAACAGTTCTGGCTCGGGCGCGTCTTTGAATTGGGAAATGAGCCGTTCTTCGAAATTCTTGCCATGTTTGGATTCCATCCGCTTCCAGAAGGCCACCACTTCATCGGACGGGCCTTCATGAATGTCATCGTAGCCTTCGCGCATATCTGGTGGTGACATAATCACTTCGCTGGTTACTTTTCCGATCAGGTCAAGAGCCTTCTTGTATTTGATGGCAATGTCCTTATTCGGAGTGACGACCATGCCTTTGAATCCGGTTCGTTCCCCCGTCCTATCGACTCCCCAATTTTGAAAATAGTGATCGCTAATATCGCGGGCAATCTCGTCAATGCGTTGCTCCGTCTTGCCGAGGAGGTTGGCCCTGCTGTATTTTCTTTTGAGATCGGCTGTTTCATAAGGGTTAAGGTTTTCAGCTATGCGATCGAATCCCCTGTCGAGGGCCTTTTGATTTACATCCTGCACCGGATGCCGCCCCTCGTATAAAATGGGGACGATGGCGCCATCTGCGACGGCCTGGCGAATGGTATAGTCGTCTATAATCCCCCCAAACTTCTGCGCGGTACTTCTTTCCTTCTTCATCAGGGGAGTACCCGTAAAGGCGAGAAAACAAGCATTGGGTAACACCTTCTGCATTTTCACGTTAAAGCTCCCATATTGGGTTCTGTGCCCCTCGTCGATCAACACGAAGATATCCGGCGATTCCAGCGGAGTGCGACCAAGACGTTCTACCGCAGCCTCGAACTTGTTGATCACCGTTGTCACCACCGCATCGCCCTTGCTCTGAAGGAGTTCTACCAGTTGAGGGCCGGTGCGTGCCCGGTGGACAGGGACTTCCACCTGTGCGAAAGTATCGGTTATCTGCCGGTCGAGGTCGACCCGGTCTGTAACCAACACAATCTTCGGGTTTCGGACTTCTTTGTGGACGCGTCTGGCGAGCATCGCCATAGTCAGGCTTTTCCCGCTACCCTGCGTATGCCAGAGTACGCCCCCTTTCCGTCTGCCATCCTGCTCTTCGCGGATGCGTCGGATAATCTTTTCGATAGCGAAGTATTGCTGATAACGGGCGATTTTCTTCTGTCTCCCACCCTCGAAGAGGATATACTCCTTTATCAATTGAAACAGCCGCTGAGGACGGCAAAGATGGTAGAGATAACGATCCTGTTCGCTAACTGCCAATTCGCCGGAAAACCGCTGAGCCCATTCGCCGAGCGCTTTTCCATTCCTTGTTGCTCCCAGGGCCTCCCGCTCTTCGTTACTGAGGGGTTGGTGGGTCATTAGGCGTAAGAGGTCTGCACCCTCCGTCTCTTCCCTCCAGATCGACCAGAATTTCGCCCGGGTATCTGTTGTCCCGTACTTCGCCTGAAGGGTGGCACAGGCCAGCAGCAGCTGGCTATAGATATATAATGAGCGGATGCCATCTTCCGACTGATTTCGGGCATGTTGCGAGATAGCCTGCTCAAGCGGGTCTCTCATATCTGGCCGCTTACATTCGATGACAACCAGGGGAATGCCATTGACAAACAATACGATGTCCGGGCGAAGAGTTTCGCGGCTGCCAGTGCGCATTACCTCGAACTCTTCCGTCACATGGAATACGTTGCGTTCGGGACGTTCCCAATCGATGTACTGAAGGGTAAAGCTCTTCTTGTCGCCATCGATACTTTGTTGGAGTGCGACGCCCAGGGTGAGCCGTTGATAGGCATACTGACTGGCGGTGATATATCCGTCTTCAAAAGGTATGTCTTTCAGAGATTGAATGCCCGCCTCGATGTTCGCGTCAGTAAATACGGTAGTTCTGTTGCTACCGGCGGGTATACTATTGATGGCTTTCAGTTGTTGGCGCAAGATGCCCTCCAGCAGCACACTACTAGTCTTTTCTCCGCGGGCCGCCATGGCTTCTTCCGGGCTTAAGTAGGTGTAGCCCATTCGCATTAGTAACAGCAGGGCTGGAAGTTGGGAAGCATCGTCTTCCCGGAAGGATGGATGGAACATAGTATTAGGTTTTTATTCAGCAAGTTCAATGATTCGCCGGCGTGGCGCCCGAGCTCCGCGGTTGACCAGCAGGCAGTCCGGCCCGGCCCTTATTCCTCTTTTGGCTTCACCCGCACTTTCCCTGTCAGCAGCACCTGCATGAGACCTTTCTTTTGTTCTTGCAAGGTCGCGAGGCGGCGGCGGTGGAGTTGGATTTCGCGGTCGGAAGCGTTTAGGATATTGACGATCGCAATTTGCTCTTCAAGCGGAGGCAATGCCATGTCCAGACTTAAAAACGCCTCAAAGTCAAAGGTCATTTTTTCAATGTGCACTCCGAAGCTGGATATATAGGTTTGGTGGTAGAAATAAGGACGCCTACTATGCCAGTCAAAAAAATTAATGTCCAATTTCCGAGAGTTTTTAGATACCACTGCGATATAGGATCCAGAAATCTTTGCTCTGTCGAAATCTTCGGGAACCAGAGCTGATGCTCCGTGAACTATTTGCATTTTTGAAAACAGAAAGTCGCCGGCGCAAGCAGTCCTTAAATCTTTCACTTTGATCTGATGTCCATATAGCGATTCCCTTTCGAAAATTCCGCCAGACCTTCTCCGTACGCTGATAAGCCTGTAAAGGTCATCATCATTCCATAAAACCGGACGCTTGACTTCGCTTAGTAAATCTCCATATGTAACATTACTCCACTTTCCCTCAAATCCCTTCAACCTCTTCTTGCCACTTAGTAGCACATGCATCAAACCGCGATGACGAATCTGTAGGGTATCAACAAGTCGTTGCACCTTGTAAATGGCAGCATCCCACGTCGCAGTAATCGCCGTAATTCGCCGCTGTTCTAAAACGGAAGGCAGTGAAATTGGTGTCGCCCGAACTTGCGAAGAATTTATGGATGCAATCCCCGTCGTCTGTTTTGCACATGAAAGAAAGTAAGCCTTTGCGCTAAATCCTTGAAAATAGTTATAAAGGAAGAATTGGTCTAATTTAGATCGATCGGTTCTTATTCTAAATAAGTGGTTCTGAAAGACACAATTTTTTATTGAATTAGTCCAAATTCCACCTCTCCCCAACTGATCAGGATCACCACCTTCGGTAATAAGAATGTCACCGTCAAGAAGTGTATATCTGGAAAGTTCATTCTTATTTATAACAATCTCCTTAACCTCCGCCAAATCAATTACGCCGTCCTTAACGTTCGCCACCCGCATATAAGGAACGCTAATCGCATCTTCGGGCGAAATCGACCTCCCCTTTGAGACGCCTTGTTGGATCTCACTAATCTCTTCCAATCTTTTCACCTCCCAATCCTCCGGTATCCACCCCAAACTCGTATGCTTATACCCTTTTTTATTCATCGTCCAACAGGCTTTAATTTATATATATTTTTACCGGTCCGCTCCAGCTCCAACACCTTCCCCACCCAATTTCTCATCGCCTCCGCCAACCCTTCCGTCAATCGCAAAACCCCACTCCGCAACTTCCCATCCTTCGACCCGATCCGATAGGTGCATCCATAAGCCTGCCCCTTCCAGGACACCATTATATCATAGGTATGGGGAACACCCCGCCGTTCGTCCGGAAACAAATCTTTCTGCGCAGCCAGTATCCGAATTTGTTTCTTCTGAAAGTCCTTCGCTGTAATATTAGCTATTGTTGTCCTATTCATAGTTGGTTTATTAACAGGAACCAGGAGCCTACCCCTCCCCACCCTTCAACCTCTTCATCGCCTTATCCAGCTCATCCGGCTGCCCGATATCCAGCGCCTTTCGGTATTGTTCAAACTGCTCCAATGCATAAGCTTCCGCTTCCTTTGCACTGCGACTTCCCGCATCCAGCAGAATCTCCCGGTCATTCAAAGTCAGGAACCCATGCAACTTAGCAATCCAATCCTGCATATTCATCGGCTTCCGATTCATCGCCTGCAACTCCGCGAAATCCAGGTACTGGGAAACGATCAGATTAAGTTGCTTTAATTCATCTTCTTTCAGGTAATTTTTGGCCACTGCAACATCGGTCCTTTTAATGGCCTCTCCGGGAAAATTCGTCATTCCCATATTGGGTTTTGCATGGTCCGCCCGCAACAGGATCAGTTCTGCCGCCGTATGCCCATGTATCGCCCAATGAAACTTGTTCTGCACCGTAGCAAAAAATTGCTTGGTGACATCCGATTTGGGATCATAGTCCATGCTCGTGGCATAGATATCACAGATCTTTCGGTAAAACACTTTCTCCGAACTCCGGATGTCCCGGATGCGGTTCAGCAGTTCCTCGAAATAAGGATTCTTTGCCTGCTTCAAGCGCTCGTCATCCAATACGAATCCTTTAATAATATATTCCCGTAAACGTTGCGTAGCCCAGATCCGGAAATGCGTACCCCCATGCGACCGCACCCGATACCCCACCGAGATAATAACATCGAGGTTATAGCTCAAGGTGCGATATTTCTTCCCATCCGCGGCAGTTGTCAAGTATTCCTTGACAACTGAATCCGGCAATAATTCCTTCTCTTTGAATATATTACGTATATGTAAGGAAATGTTTTGCTTAGTCGTTTGAAACAGCTCCGCCATTTGTCCCTGGGTCAACCATACCGTCTCCCCCTCCATACGTACTTCTATATGAGTATTTCCCTGTGGGGACTGATAGATCAATATTTCCGACGCCTGGTTCATAAAAATATCATAACCCCAGTTCTTTCAAATGTTTCGCCATTTCCTTTTCGACAGCCTCTAATTCTACTTTTAATTGGTCGATTTCCCGCTGTGTAGCCGCAATGTCGATTTCCGCCTCTTCCTCGAACGTGTCGACATATCGGGGGATATTGAGATTGTAGTCGTTGCCGGCGATCTCCTGCTGCGTTGCCACATAACTATATTTTTCCTCCACCAATCCGGCGGGCAACTTTCCTTCCGCAAACCGACGATAGGTATGGACGATATCCTCTATGTCCTGTGGGCGAAGGCGGTTTTGATTTTTACCGCTTTCAAACCGCTGGCTGGCGTCGATAAACAAAACGTCTGTTCGCTTGCCCCTACCTTTGTTGAACAGGAGGATCGCAGCCGGAATACCCGTACCGAAGAAAAGATTGGCTGGCAACCCAATCACGGCGTCCAGCATGTTATCCTCGATCGTCCGTTGACGGATCTTTCCCTCGCTACTACCCCTGAACAGAACTCCATGCGGAACTACTACACCCACCCGGCCATGACCTTCATAGGCCACTTCCAGCATATGACTGATGAATGCCCAGTCTCCCTTGCTCTTAGGCGGAATACCCCGCCAAAATCGCTGATAAGAGTCCGTGGCCGCCTTGAACCCGGTTTGTGGCTGGCCGCCGTTCTTCTTCTTCTCATCCTTTTCGGTGTCGTCAGCGCCCCATTTATCCAGGGAAAAGGGGGGATTAGCGACGACCACGTCAAACTTCATCAATTGATCACCCTCCCTGAGCTTTGGATTCCGGATGGTGTCTCCCCAGCGAATCACCGCCCCGTCAAAGCCATGCAGGAACATATTTTGAACCGCCAGTGCCCAGGTACTCCCATTGGCTTCCTGTCCATACAGAGAGACATTGGACGATCCAACCTCCCTCCCCGCCTTGATAAGAAGAGATGCCGATCCGCAGGTGGGGTCGCAGATCCTTGCGCCCGGTTTAGCCTTGGTCAATTTGGCCAGCAAAGTTGAAACCATCGCCGGCGTATAGAACTCACCTGCTTTCTTTCCCGCATCAGATGCAAAATAACCGATAAGATACTCGTACGCATCGCCGATGACATCGTTGTGCTCGAGATGCGAAGGACTAAGGTCCAACTCGCTGAAGTCGATGAGCAGGTTCCTGAGCCGGGTATTCTTGTCTTTCACGTCGCCGAGATTACTGCTGTTGAAATCGATATTCCGAAAGATTCCACTGCCATCCGCGCTGAATAACTTTTCGCGATTGGCCTCCTCCAGGTCGTTCAACGCGCCATTGATCAGGCTGCCGATATTTTCCGCAGCCCTCCGTTCGTATAAATAGTTGAAACTACATTGCTCAGGCAGGAGAAAGCGCTCCAATCGCATCGCCCGGTCGGTTCGGCCCTTGTCTCCCTTGTACTTTGCCTGGTATTGCTTATAAAGGTCGTCATGAACATCACTCACATACTTCAGGAACAACATCGTCAGGATATAGTCCTTGTACTGGCTGGGATCGATCAGACCGCGAAAGGTATCGCAAGCCCTCCACACGATCCGGTTGATATCATCGGCAGAAATTAGTTTTTGATTCATTCTCCGTTAGCTGTTTGTAAAAGATGGTATTGAAATAGGTTTTCTTCTAATTTGCTGATATACCTACGCAGCCGGCCGGCCTGCTGCTGCAGTTCATGCAGGCGAACGATCTGTTTCTGCTTGTTGACAGAAGGCAACGGTATTTCCAGTTCTTCAACCACATCCCGTGTAATGAGAGGAATAGAAGTTCCCCTCGATGCCGCAACCAGCGTATTAGTGGTGGTCGGATGGTTAAGATACCATTGCAGGTATTCAGGCAAAGTGGTTGATGGATCTTTTATCCTGATCACTGTAAACACAGATGAGGCGACCGCGGGCTCATATCTCCCATCATAAATTGCGGCGAACGGATCTACACCTTTTGTTGCCAGTAAAATATCTCCAGATTCCAGATAGTTCTTCTGCAATCTGTATTCTTTGCATAGCTCAGGTTCAATTTGTTTCGCCAATTTTCTATCCTTATCCCAATGGCGCATTTGCAGGTAATATATTTCGGCGCCCCTCGACGCCGAAGTGTTTACATATATGCCACTAAAAAGGCTCACGATATGTTTTAGCGCTATTCGCATTCGAGTGCAAGAATAGTCATTTGGTATGAAAAATGGTAGATTTAGTATAAATTATTTTTGAGTAATCTAATTACTCAATACACAAAAATGAAAAAAAATAAAACGGAAACAGCAAAGTTTTATTGAAAATCAAATACTTAATAAGATTAAAGACATTTTTTGGCACGTTCTGCTACCACCGGGGTTTTTTCTTCGGAAAGGTTCGTGCCAATTGTTCTTATATTCGATCGCTAATAAAGACATTGCCCTGGATATATAAAAACATCGACTATTACAATGAGCCGAGGAATCACCATCACCAACTATTTAGTCAACGGAAACCCTGAAGGGATTAGCTTGTCATATGTCTCGAACTGGACCGGCCAGGCTATCAAGATACCACGAAATGCTTTTTTCGAAACAAAGGAGTTCCCGGAACTTAATAGACCAGGGGTATATTATCTGATCGGTTTCAAGGACGAAAACCCTGAAGAAACGCTTATCTATATAGGAGAAGCCAATCACCTGTTCGACCGAATAACTTATCACATGAGGGATTCTGACAAATCTTTCTTTGAACTCATTATTGCATTTAGTTCAAAGGACGATAACATGACTGTATCTCACACCAAGTACCTGGAGGCCAAAATTCTCGAAGAAATATTTGAAAAATCAGGGTACCATGTCGTTAACAAAAAGGACGGCAATAGTGTTAGCCTTCCCCAAATGGTAAAAGACGAAATGGACACCTATTTTGACAATATGAAAATCCTTTTACCGACAATGGGATTTGATCTATTCAAACCGGTTCTTAAAGAACAAAGACAATCGCTTACTGAAAGGGACGAAAAAGTGTTTCTTACAGTGGGAGATATTAAAGCCCAGGCCAAATTGACAACCAATGGACTGGTCGTTTTACGAGGAAGTTTAATGAAGTCCGCCGCAACACAAGCCTTGGCTTCTACTTATTTGAAGATCCGAAATGACTTGATTGAAAAAGGCTACGTCCGATCAACTGCCAAAGACCTGGAGTTCATTCAAGACTATGAATTTTCCAGTCCGTCGCAAGCAGGATCCGTAATCCTGGGCTATTCAGTAAATGGAAGAACTTTCTGGAAAAGTAGTAATGGTCTAACCTTGAAAGAAATCGAGGAAGTTAAGGCTAAAGTTACTGCAGCGAACGAAATTTCGCTTTGAATGGCGTAAGTGACAGGACAAGCTCCTTCATCTCCCCCTTTCCAACAACACCCCATTCATAAACAAATGACTATGCACCGGCACCTGCTCCGCCTGCCTCTTCGAAAACAACACCCCCACTAGGTCCTCCCTCGCAAAATCGCTAAAAACCCGAAATATCCCAATCCCCGTCACAAAAGTGGAAATACAAATATGCTCATGCTTCGTTCCCCGCAGACCATCGAGCAACCGCGGCGACAGCGGCAACGCCTCTCCATTCCTTCGCCCCAAACTCATCCTCAGCTGATACTCTTCCAACACCCGCTGCCTCCTATTACCCACCGCCGGCTTTCCAAAAAAAGAAAACACGAGTATCGAGCTGCCATATAACTCCAACAACTGATCCACCACGGGGTAAGACGCAGCATTCCTTCTTACCAAACCAATCGTTTCATCAAATCTTTCCTGTATCATACCAAAGTCATTAAAAAGTAAAAAGCCGCCTCTGACTATCAGAGACGGCCGCGTAAAGGTTGGAAAGGATTGGTCTGTGTAGAGGATAGGCTCATGTCAAATAGGATAGGTAACGGCTATGGATCGCTAGTTCTATTCGGTTTCTTCAACTGCAAATACTGTGCTTCTACCAGTAGATAGGCATCCCGGTCGCTGAGGCCACAAAGACTCCCGATCCGGTAGATCTCCCTCAACTCAAAATTGTCTGGCCGGGCCAATAACACATTGAAATCGGTGACCTTCTTTCCCAGATCAGTCGCCACCACAGTCTTTGGCACATACTTGAAAATGTCATCCAGTATCTTTATCTGTCCGTCGGCGTGCAGCAATTTGATAAGGTTATAACGGTCATCACGCTTAATCATTCTCAAAGAAAAGGATTAAAGTCATATAGGCAGTCCAATGGTCCCCGATTTTCCCTTTTTTAGGTCCATTTCTTCCTTTTTTAAGGACCGAATATTCCTTTTACAACTCCTGAATATTCCGTTACAACACCCGTAAAGCCAATAGGGGCAAACGCCTTTCAAAAAACATGCCGTACCCGAAAAACGCCAATTTCACCCTCAAATCTAAATACTAAATTTTTTAGTTTTATAACTTTGCCCTACAAACCCTTTCAATGTATTTCGCCAAAACATATTTCAGCTTCAAATACGGAACGTTCTCAACCCAGGAATTGGTTGCCTCCGCCGTAGAACAAGGCATCACGACCCTCGCCCTGACCAACATTAACTCCACCTGCGACGCCTGGGACTTCGTCCAGTTCTGCGAAGAACAAGGCATAAAGCCCATCCTCGGCGCTGAGATCCGCAACGGCAACCGCCTCCTCTATACCCTGCTCGCAGCCAGCAACACCGGCTTCCAGCAGATCAACGAGTTCCTGTCCCAACACCTCCTCGAACAAAAACCCTTCCCCAAACCCGACAAACTCCCCCCCATCGATGGCTTCATCATCTACCCCATAGACAGCGCCCCGGAGCAGCTAGGAGAAAACGAACGCATCGCCATACAACCCACAGAAGTCCCCCGGCTGATCCGCTTCCCTAGCCAAGTCTACAAAGACAAGCTCATCATCCGCCAGCCCGTGACTGTACAAAACAAAACCTACTACAACCTCCACCGCCTGCTACGGGCCATCGACAAAAACACCCTACTAACCAAGTTAACCCCGGAAGACCTCGCCGCCGAACACGAGACCTTCCTCCCGCCGCTGGACTTGCTGTCAGCCTTCCGCCAATATCCCTTCATCATCACCAATACGTCCCGGCTCACCGAATCCTGCCAGATCACCATGGACTTCGGCGTGTACAAGAACAAACGGCTCTATTCCGCCAGCCGCGAAGACGACCGGGTACTGCTCGAAAAGCTGGCCTGGGAGGGCTTCCGCCAACGCTACGGCCCCACAAAGAAACACCGTGACCGCCTCACCAAAGAGCTCCGTATCATCGACGAGATGGGCTTTACGGCCTATTTCCTGATCACCTGGGACATGATCCGCTACGCCCAGGGGCGGGGCTTCTACCACGTCGGCCGGGGCAGCGGAGCCAACTCCCTCGTAGCCTACTGCCTTCGCATCACCGACGTTGATCCCATAGAGTTGGACCTCTACTTCGAACGTTTCCTGAACCCCCATCGGTCCAGCCCGCCCGACTTCGACATCGACTTCTCTTACCTCGACCGGGACGACATCATTGACTATATGCTCAAAAGATACGGCCGCCAGCACGTCGCCCTACTCGGCATGTATCCCACCTTCCAGTACAATGCCATCATCCGCGAGCTCGGCAAAGTCTTCGGCCTCCCCAAAGAAGAGATCGACACCCTGGCCGAGAAAGGATACTACCGGGCCAGCGGCGACCAGCAGAACTTCATGGCACGAACCGACGAGGACAATATCCATCGTATCATCCTCCAGTACGGCAAGCTCCTGCAGAACTTCCCCTCCGGCCTCAGCATCCACCCTGGCGGCATCCTGATCTCCGAGCAGCCGATCACGGCCTGGTGCAGCCTCCACCTCCCGCCCAAGGGCTTCGCCACCGCTATGATCGACATGTTCGTCGCCGAGAACATCGGCCTGCATAAGTTAGACGTCCTCAGCCAACGCGGTCTGGGGCACATCAAGGAGTGCATCCAGCTAGTACGACAAAACCGAAGCATCGACATCGATATCCACCAGACCGAGAAGTTCAAAAAAGACCCGGCCGTCCGCAAACAGCTGCGCAACGGCAACACGATCGGCTGCTTCTATATCGAATCCCCCGCCATGCGCCAGCTGATAAAAAAGCTGCACTGCGACAACTACGAAACGCTGGTTGCCGCCAGCTCGATCATCCGGCCCGGCGTCGGTCGCAGCGGCATGATGCACCAATACATATATCGGCATAATCATCCCGACAAGTTCGAGTTCCTGCATCCAAAGCTAAAAGAGATACTGGGCTCCACTTACGGCGTGATGATCTACCAGGAACAGGTCATCCAGGTGGCCCACGAATGGGCCGGTCTGGACATGGCGGACGCCGACCTGCTGCGGCGAGCCACAAGTTCCAAGTACAGAGGCAAAGGCCATCTTCCTGTGTTAAAAGCCCGCTTTTTCGCCAACTGCGAAAAGTCTGGTTACCCGCTAGCCACAGTAGAAGAGGTCTGGCGCCAGATAGAGAGTTTCGCGGACTTCAGTTTCTGCAAGGCCCACTCCGCCAGCTTTGCCGTGGAGAGCTACCAAAGCCTCTACCTTAAGGCCTACTACCCCATGGAGTTCGCCGTCGCCGTGATCAACAATTTCGGCGGCTTCTATGGCCGGGAACTCTACTTCTACGAGCTCATGCGTACCGGCGCCCGGGTACACCGGCCCTGCGTCAACAACAGCGACTGGCTTACCAACATCCATGACCAGGATGCATACATCGGCTTCATCCATATCAAGGGCCTGGAACAGCAACTCGCCGACACCATCATCCAACAGCGCGAGTCCACCGGCCCCTATATCAGCCTCGCCGACTTTATCGAGCGCACCGCCATTGGCCAGGAACAGCTGGACATCCTGATCCGGATGGACGCCCTGCGCTTTACCGGCAGGAACAAAAAGGAACTCCTCTGGGAGGGCGACCTGCTCCAAAAGAAGACCCGCGACACTTCCGCCGCCACGCACCCCCTGTTCCGGGAAGCCCCGAAATCCTTTACCCTACCGGACTTGCCGATGCACGAGATGGAGCAATGGTATGACGACGTCGAGCTCCTGGGATTCCCGGCCGGAGACCCTTTCGTCCTGGTCGACGACGACCCGTCAAAATATTTACCGGCCCGCGAGCTCCCCAAATACCTCGGCAAAACAGTCACCGTATTTGGTTACCACGTCACCCACAAACCCGTCCGGACCGTGAAAGGAGATACAATGAGCTTCGGCACCTTCCTCGACGCCAACAAGGACTGGATCGACACGGTGCACTTCCCGCCCATCCACGCAGCACACCCGCCCCGTGCGGGCTTCTACCGGATCACGGGAAAGGTGATAGAGGAGTTTGGAGTGTATAATATCGAAGTGACCCATATCGAAAAGGCGGGGATCAGATCACGAGCCGCACAAATCGCTTAAAAAATGCTGATCGACGAAAAAAGACATATCGCCCATTTTGACCTCGACGCGTTCTTCGTTTCGGTAGAATGCCTCAAGGACTCCCGCCTAAAGGGCAAACCCCTTATCGTAGGCGGCTCCGGTGACCGGGGCGTGGTGGCGGCCTGCAGCTATGAGGCGCGCCGGTTCGGCATCCACAGCGCCATGCCGGTGAAACTGGCCCGGCGGCTCTGCCCCGAAGCCCTCGTCATCCGCGGAGACATGGAATCCTATTCCAGATACTCCAGTCTGGTTACCGACATCATCCGGGACAACACCCCCCTTTTCGAGAAGGCGTCCATCGACGAGTTCTATATCGACCTGTCCGGCATGGACAAATTCTTCGGCTGCAGCCAGTATGCCGGCGAGCTGAAAAAGAAAGTTCTCAAAGAAAGCGGCCTGCCCGTATCCTACGCCCTGGCCAGCAACAAGCTGATCAGCAAGGTCGCCACCAATGAAGTCAAGCCCAACGGGCAGTTGGAGATACCCTTCGGACAGGAGAAGAGCTATCTGGCGCCCCTGACCATCGGTAAGCTGCCCGGCATTGGCAAGGAGACAGCCTATAAGCTGGCCCGGCGGGGAGTCGAGACCATCCGGACCCTAAGCGAGATCCCGGTCGAGATGCTGGAGACGATGCTGGGCAAGACAGGTGTCGACCTCTGGCGGAAGGCCAACGGCCTGGACGATTCGCCGGTGATCCCCTACCGGGAGCAGAAGTCCATCTCGACGGAACAGACCTTCCAGAGAGACACCATCAACCTGAAATTCCTCCACGCCCAATTGGTGCGAATGACGGAGTCCATCGGCTTCGAACTGCGCAGCCAGGACCGGCTGACGGGTTGTGTGACGGTCAAGCTCCGGTACTCCAATTTCGATACCGTGGTAAAGCAAAAGACGATCGACTTCACCAATTCGGATCACCTGCTGCTGCAAACGGCCCAGGAGATCTTCAACAAGCTCTATGACCGGCGGATGCTGGTGAGGCTGGTCGGGATCCGTTTCACCCGATTGATACCGGGCAACTACCAGATAAAACTATACGAAGATACCCAGGAGAATATCCGGCTCTACCAGTCCATCGACTCGATCAAACGACGCTACGGCGAAGCATTAATAGCACGCGCCGTCGGAGTCAAAAGCCCTTAACCAATTTAAAAAGGGCAAAACTCGGCCAAAAAAAGAGAAAACAAGGGACCAATCAAGGAGAAAATACGGGGCCAAACCGGGGGACAAACGGGACCAAAAAACAATTCGATCTAATTTTTTAAACTTTCTTTGAATATGAGGGATGCACGGTACAAGCTCGTCAGATTTAGATTCAACGAAGGCAAAATAAAGCAATTCAGCGACATCATCGACCTGGTACCCAAGAGTATCATCGCCGACGACCTTGGAAAAAAGAAAGAGCGGTTCACCCAGCTGATCGAGCATCCGGAGGAGTTCACGGTCAAAGAGCTGACGCTGATCGGGCGCTTCTGCGCGCTGACCCTGCCCGAGATGTTCCAGACCATCGAGGAGGCCTGTAGGAGCTTCCAGACCAAGTCGCTGAAAGGAAAAGACGATCGCTACCAGGATGTCCGGGATATGTTCAACACCGGCGACATAAAGACGCTGAAGGATGTATTCGAGTTCATACCCCGTTATGTCGTGGCAACCCATATCGGGATCAAACGCCAGCGTCTGGGCAGGCTAATAACTCAGATCGAGAATTTTCAGGTAAAAGAGTTACTTGAACTCGGCGGGCTGTTTGATCTCTCAGTCAAAGAGATATTCCAACTAACGTCCCAGTCCTATGCAAAACGGAAAAAATGAGTTGTCCTGAGTTACCATAACCATCGCCTCTATGGCGCCTTGCCTATTTTTTCGAAGGGGTGAGTCCCCGGGTTTAGGCCTTTAAAAACAACCTCAAGCAACCGCTCCATAAGGAGCGGTTTTTTTATTTCTTTGTTCTAAGGCTCGAAATTTACCCATTAAATGAACAAAATTTACCCACGTCATGGTCAAAATTTACCCACCAAACGGTTAAAATTCACCCACTAAAATCAGCTTCTAGTCAAAAAAATTGTAATATTGCCTTATGTATCAAAGATATATAGCAAATCCGATTATAGAAGCACTAAAGGATACTCCGGTAATTGTTATCAATGGTGCCCGACAAACAGGTAAAAGCACGCTTTGCCGCCAACTGGTAGAGGAAGGGAACTTTGACGGACAGATCATGACAATGGATGACCCTACAACGCTGACTGCAGCCCAGGTAGATCCGCTAGGCTTCCTTCAGGATCTAAGTCCCCATGCCATTATCGACGAGGTGCAAAGGGCCCCTGAATTGTTTTTGAGCATTAAAAAACTGATCGACGAGAACAGGAAAGGAAGACGGCTGATCCTTACCGGTTCGGCAGATGTTATGGTATTGCCACAGGTCGCCGATTCACTGGCCGGCCGGATCGAAATTCATAACCTTTGGCCCCTCTCCCAAACCGAGATTGTGGGCAAGAGATCCAGGTTCCTCAATACCCTGGTTGAGTCCGAAGGCCCCTTCAGATCGTACAAGCACAATTGGAAAGATATTATTGAAGCGGTCCAGACAGGAGGATACCCCGAGGCGTTGCAGCGCGAGTCTGAAGCGCGAAAAGCGAAGTGGTTCGAATCCTATATTGGCGCAGTCTTACAAAAAGACATCAGAAACCTGGCCAATATTGAAGGATTAACACAAATACCGAATATCCTCCAACTCATAGGAACACGAATAGGCAGCACAGTTAATTTTTCGGACATTGCCCGCCTCTCCGTTGTAAAGAACACAACCTTACAGCGATATATGGCACTTTTAGAGCATGTTTTTCTGATCCTTAAGATTCCCGCATGGATACCGAATATAGAAGGGCAGTTCGTAAAATCACCAAAGGTCTTTCTCAATGACACTGGCCTCCTATGTCATTTACGGGGAGAAAGCGTCGACAGCCTGATCGCCAATAGAACCACAGCAGGCGCATTTCTGGAGAATTTTATCGTCATGGAAATCATCAAACAGTTGAGTTGGTCTGGGCTCTTTTTAAAACCTTATCATTTCAGCATTCATAGCGGCGCCGAAGTAGACTTGGTCCTGGAAGACAGAAAAAAGCAGCTCTATGGCATCGAGATAAAATCAACCGCGTCCGTGAGCCAAAACGATTTCAAAGGGCTAAAGCGTCTCGCAGAAATCGCTGGGAAAAAATTTAAAAAAGGTATAGTATTGTATAGCGGCGAAAATACGATAGGTGGATTCGGCGAAAATTTGCAAGCTGTGCCACTATCTGCCGTCTGGTCAGAATAAATACAGATTAGCATGAAACCCATTTTCGAAGAATATTACCCAACGCTGGAAGATAGTCTCTCTCGACACGATCACATTGCGGATCCATTAATGCGCCTTTCCCGCTGCCTGGAGGAAATACGCGAAGAGATTTCCAGAACGCACCCTCTGCCCGAGGGCGAAATAGATTACAAGGCCCAGGTAGAATACTACAAAAACACACTTGCTCCATTATATGGCGAGTTGATCTTTTACTATAAATGTTATCGGCTTGAGTTGAAAAAACTCCATTCTTTGCCCGGGGAAGAGGAAAAAATCATTGCAGACGCCTTAAAAACGACTAAGGAATTCTTCGTAAGCCAGAATCGATTCTGTCAATATTACTACAGCAGCTCTACCAGGGACGACCTGGAATGGTATACGCACCGTAACCGTGGCCTCCTGCCAATAGACCATACCGAATATGAGATCCCACACGACATCAACCAGGGCTGCATTCTAAAGGCCTATATGCTCGCCAATACAAAATTTGGTGACCTGCTCAGAAATTGGTCACATACCACCGAGGTACGCCGTTCATTGCCCGCAGTCACATCCAAGCTTAAAGACATAGACATAGTGGAAGAAATGATGGGCAAATATGCCTTAGGATCTATTGAAATCGACGGGAAACCCGCGACTCAGGCGCAAATAATGGACGTGCTGCAGATTGTCTATGGCCGGACAATACCCAACTGGAGGCAGCTGGTACAATCGATCCGGAACAGAAAAAAAGACAATTTTTCTTACCACACGCAAATCCAGAGAGCACTGGAAAAAAATCAGGACAAAATCCTGGATAAAAAACCCGGCCGATAAACGCTTCCAAAAGAATATTACTTACCTAAGCACTTAGGTAAATTCTTAACTTATAACAATCTACCACATTTGTAATTCACTAAAATGAATTACAAATGCTTTCTTCCATTTCATGGGCCCAATTCGGATCAGTGATCCTCCCAATAACAGCCCTCTACTACCTGGCAGTCTGCCTCATCTTCTATCACAAGCCGATCATCCGCTGGCTGAAATTCAAAGCCGGTCTGATCGCAACCGGTCTCCTCGCCACCAGCATCCTCCACGCACAGGACGGTAAACAAGGCATCGACCAGGCCAACCAGATGATCCGCGGCTACTTCGACCCGGCCGTCCAATTGATGTACGGCATCAGCGCAATCTTCGGCCTCATCGGCGCCGTTCGGGTCTACCACGCTTTTCACGAGGGACACGGAGACGATGCCAAACGCCGCGCCGCCTCCTGGTTTGGAGCCTGCATCTTCCTTGTGATCGTCGCTACCGTCCTCCGATCATTCTTCGGAATCTAAAACCAATTTAAGCACTCTTAACACCTGTGATATGACAACCAGTGTCTATCCCATCCACCGGGCCATCGGCCGGCCCATCACCATCAAAGGCTTTACCGCACAATACTTAATTATTGCGGCCATCGCCCTTGTCGCCGACTTTCTTCTCTTCATCCTCCTTTACCTCGGAAGCCTGCCCACCGCGCCGGACATCTTCCTCACCACGGGTCTGGCCGCCGCATCCCTGACCATCCTCCACCGACTCAGCCGGAAATACGGGACCCTCCGACTGACCATGCTTCTGGCGGCCCGCAGGCTGCCCGAATACATCCGGGCAAAAGATATCCCCTCCGCCTTCGAGATCGACAATGACTGCATCATCTCCAACGAAGGCGATATTACCTTCGGCGTCGAACTTCTCCATCCCGAACAATTCACCCAGTCAGCCGCCGAATTGGAAACCATCCACCAACTAAAGGCAAAGGCCTTCGCCCTGCTGCCGCCGGCGAGCACAATCGCCCAACAGGACTGGTACATCACCAACCCCTACCAGCTCGACTTCGAATACCGCCAGGACAGCAGCTTCCTCACCCGCAGCAGCGACTGCCATTTCCACGAAAGACCCTGGCGAGAACACCGCAGCTATCTCTTCATAACACATAGATCCGGAGCCTCCCGTTCAAAAAGAGGTTGGCTGGCGGGTCTGCTACACCCTACCCTACTCCCCAAATCCATCCTTCAACCAGACGAGCTCGGTAATTTTACCACCCAGTGCGAACAGTGCATGCACATCCTGGAAGAAGGCGGCATCACGACCCGGCGGCTCGAAAACAAAGACCTGGACAACCTCATCCGCGAATACCGCCAGCTAACACCACCACCTGCCAACCCGGAACTCCGCGACATCCAGCTGAGACCTTCCTTCCGGATCGGCGACAAATCAATCGCGATCTATAGCCTGTCCGACGCCGCCCTCATGCCGCCCCAGTGCTCCAACCACACCCCATATGGCCCCTACAGCACAGACAAGACAACATTCCCCGTCAGCCCCGCCATCCACCTGGGGCCGCTGCTGAACGCCGACCATATATACAACCAGATCATCATCCTCGACGACCAGGCGACAATAAAAAATCACCTGGAAAAAAGGAGCAAAAGACTAAAATCCGCAGCCGTCTATGACAGAGCCAACGCTGTCGCGCAGACCGATACCGAATCCATCCTCAACGACGCCGCCACAGAAAACAAACGCCTCATAAAAGCACACTACAACATCATGATCTGGGCCGATAGGCCCGAACAGCTGCAAGAAAAGAAAATGGAAACCACCGCGGCAATCACCAGGATGGGAGCGACACCCTATCTCGAGACCGCCAACACCCCCGCCATCTGGTGGGCCTGCCGGCCGGGCAACGCCGGCGAACTACCCGACAGCGATTCCTGGATCACAACCCTGGAACCCGCCTGCTGCTTCCTTACGATGCAGTCGCACGGCCGCAGCTGGACAAGCCCTTTCGGCTTCCGCTTCGGAGACAGGACCACCGGTGTCCCCATCCACCTCGACCTCTCAGACCTGCCGCTCGCAAAAAAGATGATCTCGGCCAGGGGCAAGTTCATCAATGGTCCCACGGGTTCGGGAAAATCCACACTCTGTAACCACCTGCTCCGCCAATATTACGAACAGGGCGCCCACCTAATGGTCAACGACATGGGCAATAGCTACCGCCAGCTCTGTGAACTCTATGGCGGTCAATACTTCGCCTACAGCCTCGAAAACCCCATCGGCTTCAATCCTTTCCTACTGTCAGAAGGCGAATCCCTTGACGTCGAAAAACGCCAGTTCATCATTGAGCTGATCCTCGTCCTGCTCAAACAACCCGGTGAAACCCTCCAGCGCTCGGAATGGGTGACCCTGTCGAACATGGTCGACGGATACTTTACCTGGGTGAAGACGCTACAGGCCTTTCCCTGCTTCAACGGCTTCTACGACTATGTGCTGGATGTCTTCGCTCCGCAGCTGACCACAAATGGCATCACCGGCAAACAGTTCGACCTTCCAAATTTCTTCTACGTCCTCCGTCCCTATTATTCGGGTGGCGAATACGAGTACCTGCTCAACTCCCGTGAACAGCTCGACCTGCTGCACGAACGGTTGATCGTCTTCGAGCTCGACGAGATCAAGGACCACCCCATCCTCTACCCCGTCATTATGCTCCTGATCGCAGATACCTTCATCAGCAAGATGCGGCGGCTTCCCGGCATCCGAAAGGTCTTTGTCATGGACGAGTGCTGGAAGGCGCTGGTCAAGACAGGCTCGGCGGCACTCATCCAATATATCTGGAAGACCGTCCGGAAATTCTTCGGCGAACCCATCGCCATCACCCAGGAGCTCGAAGACCTCGTCTCCAGCCCGATCGTAAAGAACACCATCATCAATATGTCGGACTGCAAGATCCTGCTGGACATGGGCCGATACGCCAACCGATTCGATCAGATTCAGGACCTGCTCGGCCTGACGGACGACGACAAGACCCTGATCCTTTCGCTCAACAAGAACAACGAGCCGGGAAAGAACTACAAGGAAGTCTTCATCAGCCTCGGGACCAGCTATTCCCGCGTCTACCGCGTCGAACTCTCGCTGGAAGAATACCTGGTCTATACCACCGAAGAGCGGGAAAGGGTTAAAGTCAGAGAATACACCCGCAAACACGGCAGCCTGCTAAACGGCGTCAAGGCCTTAGCAAAAGACATCCGCCATGGAACCGTCCGCCTGCTGCTGGCTTTCCTCCTAGTTGCTGCAGGCGCTCTCCTGCCCAGCGAACGTGCCTCCGCTCAGATCCTCGACCTGATCGACGCCGCCGTCAAAAAGGCGCTGATGACGGCCGACCTCGCCGTCCAGCGACTGCAAACCCAGACCATTGTCCTACAGAACTTCCAGAAAGGACTGGAGAATACCATGCAATCCAGTATGCTATCCGACATCACCGGCTGGGTCCAGCAGCAGGAAGAGCTCTACAGCAACTATTATCAAAGCCTTTGGCAGGTAAAATCAGTCCTGTCATCCTATAGTAAGGTGCAAACCCTCGTCCGTCGACAGACGCAATTGGTTCAGGAGTACAACCAGGCAAAGGCGATGATCGGCTACGATCCGCATTTCTCCCCATTGGAGCTCAACTACATCCGAAATAGCTATACCGCCATTCTCAATGAGTCCATCCGCAACACCCAACAGCTATTCCTTGTCATGCAAAGCTTCCTGACCCAAATGGACGACGCCTCCCGACTACGAATCATCGATGAGACAGCAGGCCGGATCGACAACAACTATGAAGCATTAAGACAAGTCACCCAGCAAACCGCCCTGCTCAGCCTCCGGCGAAGCAAGGAGGACGCAGAGATTCATTCAATTCAACAACTATACGGAATAACTCCTCAGCCATGAAACCGAGCATAAAGAACTTAAACACACAGGGGGATGTACTGCGAGGTTCCATCCGACCATTGAAAAATAATTATGTACGGATGAAACAACAGACCATCCTGATCTTCCTTCTGATCGCCATTCGATCCCATGCACAGACCATCCGGGTCATGACCGAACAGCTAACCGCCCTCGGCGCCTTCCACAAAAGTCTCGCCGACGGCTACGCCACGGCCGGCCTCGGAATCCGGACCATCGCCGACTACCAGCAGGAAGAATTCAACCAGCACAAAACATATTTCCAAAGCTTATCCACTATCAACAAAAATATCTATGACCAAAATAATCATCCTACTGTCCTTCGGTCTCCTATCCACCACCTGCCCGGCACAATCGATCCTCGACCTGACCGAGCAGCTGGCCCTCGACAAGCAAAAACTATCCTCCCTGAAGAGTACCCTCGAAGACATGTACAAGGGCTATGCGTCGCTAAAAGACGGCTATACCCACGTCCTGGATATCGCCAGGGATAATTTCAGCCTGCACCAGCTCTTCCTCGACGCCCTATGGGTTGTTTCTCCTTCAGTCAGCAGCGACCCCCATGTCAACAACATCCTCGACATGGAATACCGCCTTGTAGCAGAATACAAGACAGCCGCCGCCCGCTGGGGCAACAATTCCGCCTTCAGCCCGCAGGAGATCACCTATATCAGCTCCGTCTGGTCTGACCTCCTGGACAAAAGCCTTCAGGCCGTGGAAGAGCTGACCCTCGTGCTTACAGACGGACAGCTGCAGATGACCGACGCCCAGCGGCTGCAGTTAATCGACCGTATCGACGCGGACATCCGTGCCGAATACACCACTCTCCAGCGCCTGGACAACAACCTAGCCCTCCGGGAGGCCCAACGCCAAAAAGAAACCAACGACATCAACGCCTTAAAACAATTGTATGCCTTACCTCATTGATATCACCACAAATCTATCGGGCCTGCAAGCCGTCCTGCAACAGGTCCATGACAAAATGATCGTGCACAGCGGAGAGCTAATAGGCGTCAGTACCGCCATTGCCGCATTCGGCGCCCTCTGGTGGATAGCCGGCCACGTATGGACCCGCCTTGCAAATGCGGAGAGAATCGATCCCAGAGTATTGGCGCGGCCCTTTTACATCGGCCTGGCAATCCTCAACTTCCCGGCCGTATTATCGGTCATCGACGCCGTGATGGACGGTACGACGGCCGGCACTGCAGCCATATTCAACGACTCCAACCAGGCGGTCTCCACTCTTCTGCAACAGCGCCAGGACGCTTTACAAAAATCGACCGACTGGCAGATGTACGTCAACACCACCGGCAGCGGCAACCTCGACAAATGGGAAGAACTATCCGGCGAGGCCGACTCCGGAATGTTGTCCGGCGTGTCCAACCGGCTGAAATTCCAAATGGCAAAAGCCTCCTACGACATGCGTAATTCGGTCAAGGTCTGGCTATCCGAGATACTGCAGGTACTGTTCGAGTCCGCATCCCTCTGCATCAACACCGTCCGGACCTTCTACCTGGTCATCCTTGGGATCCTGGGACCGCTGGCCTTTGCCTTCTCCGTCTATAAAGGTTTCGAGAATAGCCTCGTGCACTGGCTTTCGCACTACCTCCACGTCTTCCTCTGGCTGCCGGTTGCAAACATCTTCGGCTCTCTACTCGGGCAGATACAACAGGAGATGATCAGGCTGGACATCAGCCAGCTCAACGCTTCTGGTCAGACAACCTTCGGACCCACCGACGCGGCCTACATCATATTCCTGGTCATGGGCATAGTCGGCTATTTCACTGTGCCATCCGTCACCCACTACATCATCCGCGCCGGTGGCTTCGGCGTCCGAATGTGGAGGAATCGATTAACCTGGTAAAAAATAGATCTATGTTTCCCAAATCAAAAGGGATCGAACGATCCTTTCAATACATCCGGCTCATAACCGTGGCTACAGTCCTCGGATGCCTGCTCTTCTGCTGCTTTGTCGTCCTGGTATCCAGCCGGGTAGTCGCACACTCACAGGACAGGATCTACGTCCTGGCGGCCGGCAGAGCCCTGGAGGCCATGGCCGCCGACCGGAAAGAGAATATTCCGGTGGAAGCCAGAGACCATATCCGCAGCTTTCACCAGTATTTCTTCACCCTTCATCCCGATGAGAAGGTGATAAGGGCCAATCTCTCCCGCGCGCTCGGTCTCGCGGACGCATCTGCGCTCCGGGTATACGACAACCTCATGGAAAATGGCTATTATTCCGGTATCGTCGCCGGGAATATCAGTCAGGAGATTGCCATCGACAGCATCTCTTTGAACACCGACGGCTATCCTTTCCACTTCCGGTGCTACGCGACGGAAAGGATCATCCGGTTAAGAAGCATTGCAACAAGGTTACTGGTGACAGAAGGCTGGATACGAAATACCGCCAGATCCGACAACAATCCACACGGCTTTCTGATCGAACGATGGACGATCCTCGACAACCACGACCTAAAGTCTGAAACACGGTAACCCTATTGATTAACATTTAATTCGAATTATATGCGACTCAAAAACGAAAAATTCTATCTAATAATTCCGGCGATTGCGCTGCCATTCCTATGCCTGATCTTCTCGGCCCTGGGAGGCGGCAAGGGAGTGCCAAAGAATAATTCCGCACCCATATCCCTTAACCCCGAGCTACCGAAGCCTGCCGTTGATACCCGAAAAGACGCCCTTGACAAGCTCACCACCTACGAACGGGCAGCCATGGACTCAGCGACCCGGAAAAAGGAGGAACAGCGCGACTCAATACTTGCGAAGCGCAACGCCTCCGTAAATCCGCCTACTGCCGACACCAGGGCAAATGACCTTCTTCAGCACCTGGACCAGCTGCAACAGACGCTTCAACGACAACAGCAAGCCCGTTTTTATCCGCGACCCGATCCACCCATGATTCAAAATGCACCTGCACCAGAGCCTGATCCCCAACTGGAAAAGATCGACAGACTCCTGGACAAGGTGATGCACATCCAACATCCCGGAGCACCGGCCCAAACCAATGCTCCACTCCAGACAGCCCTGGATAAAGTAGTTCCCCTGGACTCTTCCGCAAATACCATCTCCGTCGCCGTGCCCGATCGGCAGACACTGACCACCGGCGCCACGATTGCGCTCCGTCTGCAAGACTCCATCCGCGTCAATGGCGCGGTGATACCCAGCGGCCAAATGGTCTACGGAGTCGTCAATGTCAATAGCGACCGTATGCTCATCCGCATCAATTCTATTCGCAGCGACCGCAACATCTACACCACAGACCTGCAGGTTTATGACCTCGACGGCCTGCCCGGCATTCATATCCCCGGGCAGCTCAGCCGCGACGTTGCCAAACAATCCGCGGACCAGGGCCTCAACGGAGTCAACATAATGAACTACGATCCCACCCTCGAGGGTCAGGCAGCAAACGCCGGCATACAGGCCGCCAAATCCCTTCTTAGCCGAAAGGTCAGGCAGGTAAGGGTGACCGTTCCCGCCGGGTATCGGTTGCTGCTGCGTGACCCGAAATCTGTTTTTCCTATTCATTTGATCGGATTACCGGGCGAAAAGCCCGGCATGTCCACCCCACGGCCGCCCGGTTTCGTCCCGGGTGGCCCTTCTTTAAAACATTTCACAATCGATGGCATCGACCTGTCCCTTCAGGATATTGGCATCCAGGCCGACACGCTCTGGTTTGGCCTGACGCTGCACAATAGCTCTTCCATCACCTATATCCCCGAATACACTCGATGGTTGATCCGAGACCGGCGGGCCTTCAGGCGAACGGCTGCGCAGGAGCTGACACTTACACCGCTCACTATAACACAACAGTCGCCGCTGGCCCCGGATTCGGTACAGAACGTCTGGACAGGCTTCACCCCCTTTGCACTATCCAGGGGCAAAGAGCTCGTCGTAGAGATCGGCGAAAAGAATAGTGGGCGGACCCTGGTACTGTCAATCGATCACAAACAGATCTTAAACGCTCGCCGACTATGAGACAGAAATCAGGCAACCCGCGAACAGAAAGAGTGCTGGTCCTCTATTCCAAAGATGAGTTCAGTCAACTGAAGAAGCACTTTGTGCGCAGCACCAGCAAGACAATCAGTAATTATGTCCGGAATGTCTCCCTTGAGGTGCCCGTTGAAATAGTACACCGAAATCTGTCCTTCGACGGCTTTGTGGAAGAGATCATTCTTCTAAGGAAGCAATTCAACTCGATCAGGCAGTGGAATCTAACTCCCGAGACGGAGCAGCAGATCATCCGGCTGCACGAGGATATCCGGACTAAAATCTATCAAATATCAGACCTATGCATGTCGAAATAACATACAACAAGAACATACACCGGCTATTCCACTACCACGAGCAAAAAGTGCAGAGGGGAGTAGCGGAGGTCCTTTTCGCCGACAACTACCTAAAAGAAAAAGCGAGCATGACCCTGGAAGAGAAAATGTATCCATTCTGGCAGCGCGCCTCCCTTAACGAAGAGGTTAGAATGCGTATCCTCCATCTCATCCTCAATTTCGCTCCAGCGGACATCGTCTCCAACGACAAAATGACGGCGGTCGCACGTGAATACATGCACAACATGGGCTGGGACAAGGATCCATATATCGTATACCGGCACAACGACACGCAGCAGCCACACGCTCATATCATGTTGCCCAAGATCCAGCGGGATGGCAAGCGCCTCCTTGTATCCCTGGACGATTATCGCCGATCGAAGGTTGAGTTACGATTGCTCGAACAAAAATACGGCTTACGCCTGTCTGACAAAGACAGACTGTTGGAGGTTCTCCGCCAGACTCCCCTGCAGAAGATAAGATTTGGCGAGACACCACTATGGCCGCAAATGAACAAAATACTGGCGGAGACAGTCCCTCAATACCGTTTTACCAATCTGGATGAATTAAATGCCGTGCTGAGGTTATACAACATGAAGGCCAGTAGGGGGAAAGCCGATTCTTTTACATACAGGAACGGAGGTTTAATATACATTCCCCTCACAGAAGCCGGTAAGGAGACAGGATCCTATCTTACGGCCAGCAGTTTTGAGAGCAAGCCTACGTTGAAAAACCTGGAAAAGCTATTCGTCCAAAATCAGACCCTCCGGGAACCCCACCGCCAGCGGCTGACCGTCGCCATCGATTGGACCCTTCATAACAAATCCCTCAGTCTGGAAGCCTTCCGCCAGGCGCTGGAAAAAGAGAAAATCACCACCATCATAAGAAGGAATGCCAGCGGCGATCCCGACAACATCTGGTACATTGACCACCAAACAAAGGCCATATTCGAAGGCGAAGCCCTCGGACCAAAATATGCCGTCGGCGAGATCGCAAAAAGATGCATTTCCGATGAATTATATCAATCACAGCAACAAGTTCAAAAACAACAACTAAAACAAAAAATCTCATGAACAACGATAAGCACAGCTCCCGGCACATCGCCGGTATGTTCCAGGCAGCGAGCATTCTGTTATTGCTGCTCCACGTCTACGTCTATTATTTTCCCGTTTTTCCCATGCCTGGACTAGCCTCCTCTGTCATAACCGGCTTACTCAAAAATACGCTCAAAACCGGCCTGTTTGACAATGCCTATACTTCCAAGGGCCTGGCCCTGCTCTTCCTGCTGCTTTCCATAGTCGCCAGTCCGGTCCGTCGCACGCCGTCGATCTCGAAAAAGAGCAACGTCTGGCTCCTCCTCGTAGGTGTCGTCATATATCTTATTTTCATTCCCGGTCTGTCAAATTGGGACAATGTCACCCGAACCAGCCTCATTCTGTATTCCGTATCGGTCATCGTCAGCTGGCTGATGATCCTCACTGGATCCACCCGTCTCCTACGCCAGCTAAGTCTACCCTGGTCGAAAAGAGATCCTTTCGGCCGTGGCCAGGCCGGCTTTCCGCAGGAGCAGCAGTTGATCTCCAATGCGCATTCGCTCCATTTGCAGGGCCGTTATACCTGGAAGGGCAAACAACAAAACAGCTGGATCAACTTGGTCAATCCCCGGCGCGGGGTCATGATCATGGGTTCGCCGGGGTCGGGCAAGTCCTGGTTTATCATCGAGCCGTTTATCCGACAGTTGATAGAAAAAGGTGTCGCGATGTTCGTCTACGACCATAAATACGACGCGCTGACCAGGATCGCGTGGACCCATTTCAACGCCAACCGGAACAAGTATCCCATGAATACAGCCTTCTACGTCATCAATTTTACCGATCTCTCTAAAAGTCACCGATGTAACGTTCTGGATCCATCGACTATGAACCATCTCTCCGATGCCCTGGATGTCAGCCGTACCATCCTCCTCAGCATCAACAAGACCTGGTCCTACCGTCAGGGCGACTTTTTCGTCGAGTCTCCTGTCAATTTTGTAGCTGCACTCATCTGGTTCCTTCGTTGCTACCAGGGTGGTATCTATTGTACGTTGCCTCATGTGATCGAGCTCGCCAAAACACCTTATGACCGGCTGTTTCCTCTACTGGCGTCCAACCCGCGAATCGCCACGTTGGTCGATCCTTTTGTCCAGGCTTACAACAACAAAACGTTGGAAATGCTGGACGGCCAGGTCGCGGGCGCCAAGGTCCCGCTGGGGCGCCTGTCCTCGCCGGAGTTGTATTATGTATTAACCGGCAACGACTTCAGTCTGGACATCAACGATCCGGCCGCCCCGAAGATCTTCTGTCTGGGTGGTGACCCTTCCCGTGGGGACGCTCTTGCTCCTGTCCTGTCGTTATATATTGACCGCCTGACCAGGGTTTGCAATCGTCCGGGCCAATATCCTTGCGCGCTGGTCTGCGACGAATTTGCGACCGTCAGGGCCTATAATATGGTCGAGACCATCGCTACCGGCCGATCCAACAACATTACTCCCATCCTGGCCATCCAGGATGCTTCACAGCTCCGAATCCGCTACTCCCACGAGGAGGCGAATACGATCCTCAACATCTGTGGCAATCTCTTCTGTGGTCAGGTCGCCGGCGACTCCGCCCGATGGGCTAGCGAGCGATTCCCAAAAATATTGCAGGATAGATCCTCCGTGTCTGTAAACACGGCAGATACATCTGTCAGTACAACTCAGCAATGGGAACAAACCATCACGCCATCGACGATCTCTAGCCTATCCTCCGGAGAATTTATCGGAATCACGGCGGACGAGCCCGGCGCCGAGCAGGAATTCAAAACCTTCCACACGAAAATCATCCGGGAAGACAGCAAAATTTCATACAACCAAATTCCAACAATCAGAGAAGTTAACGAGGAAATAATAGTCCAACAGTACAATAGGGTGAAGTCCGAGGTCGACCAAATAGTCCTGGACAGCCTAAATTACCAAATCAACAATTCCTCTTCCCCGAACGCTGACTTCAGCGAAACACCTCCTCACAAAAAATAAAGCGAACGAAAAATACCGCAATTAACCATCCAATTTTTTCACTAACATTAACAAAGCGCAGGCCCCCTGCGCTTTCGTCTTTCAGTAAACCATTTTGTTCATAATCTGACAATAAAAATTTGCTTTTAGGTGACATTGGTTCGTAAATTGGTAGTCCTGTTAGAAAATCCTCCTGGTAAAGGTCGAAGACTAGTGGCACTAAAACCTTATCACTATGCCGCGCAAAAAACAAGTTTCGGGCTATGAATGCCCTATTGAACGTACCAAACTCTATGACATTCCCGCCCTTGAACTGGCAAAGTCTATCATTGAAAAAGATCCTATAAAACACTTTCACATCGCCGTACTGGCCGATAAAGCCGGCATCAACGAATTCAAGCTGAAGATCGGTTTCCGAGAACTGTTCCAAACAAGTCCATATCAATATCGACTCGCACTCTGCCTTGAAAAAGCAAAACAACTTCTCGAAGTAACTGATGACACAATCGATCAAATAGCTGGACAAGTTGGCTTCGACACTTATAGTGGCTTCAGTTCGGCTTTCAAGAAGCACTTTGGCATAGCCCCAACAGAATATCGCAATCGTCAAACAGCATAAATAAATCTAGTTAATGAACACCAATACTGCAGAGGTGCATAATGAGCCAATAGTAGAACCACTGGGCCAATTTCCACCTACACTAAATCTATACGATTGGATGCTAGACGAGGTGTATTCATACTTTCATCGGCCAATCATGGAAATAAACAGTGGAAATGCCGATGTTCTCTCATGGTTCTCAAGAAAACAATTACCCCTTCATTTAAGTCATCCGAATAAAAAATATTGCGAGTCCTTACGAAATAAATACGGCGAAAATCCCATTGTCCACTCCGTTCATAGCCTTGACCCGGATCTAACCGAATTTGAATATGCTTACTCAAATAGAATCGGGTTTTTCAAAACAATTCTGGCCATAAACACAAAGGATTATATTACATTTAATTCGCAAAACATCTCCAAAATTAAATTACTGATCTCAGAGAACGGCCGCATAATATTTCTTACACCGGCCAGGACTACACTATATTGCACATCTGGCGAAGACAGCGTCTCACTTCGTTCGGCAAATTGGGATCACCTGACCAACCTCATCGGCACGGATATGCAAATCCAAAAGATCAGGCACCTCGTAATACCGAATTTGACAAATAGTGCCACTAGACAGCATACAGGCTTATCTTCGCTTATTGTTGCGAAAAAAATATCGGAACATCAGTGAAGGAATGATCCGTATCTACATCTATCCAATTTAAACATATATTTCTCCCATTCCAAAACAGCATCTTCGGTAATTTAGATCAAGATTCAACCGCACGACTTAACCATTGATTTAACCATTGATCATTTAAATCGTCTCTCCATGCATGAGGCCTCCATAGAAAAATTGGCCGCACCCGCGACCGGAAGCACTGTCCGTAACAGTAAACGCATAGGCATAGTACCAAACATCAGAAAATTATCCATCATTATTCCGTGCTATAACGAAGAAAATACGGTCGCTGCATTACTTGACAAAGTATCCGAGTCGTCTCTGCCAAATGGAATTGAAAAGGAGATCATACTTGTCAACGACTGCTCAGCAGATGCCACGGATACCGTTATAAAAGAATATATCCGAGCAAACGAAGAATTAAATATCATTTATATCTCCCACGAAACCAATAAAGGGAAAGGCACGGCTATCCACACCGGGTTACAAAATGCCACAGGAGAATATGTCCTGATACAGGATGCCGATCTTGAATACGATCCGAACGAATATAGTTTGCTACTTGCTCCCATACTTAGCGGGCATGCCGATATAGTCTATGGCTCCAGATTTATGGGAGGGCACCCTCACAGGATTTTGTTTTTCTGGCACACTATAGGCAACAAATTACTCACCTTTATTAGCAATGTTTTCACAAACATGAACCTCACCGACGCACATACCTGTTACAAACTAGTCAAACTGACAACAATTCAAAGCATCCCACTTCAGGAAAAACGATTCGCATTTGATTCGGAATTGAACGTGCGCTTATCCCAAATACCAGGGCAAAGAATATATGAGGTCGGCATATCGTACTACGGAAGAACCTTTTCTGAGGGGAAAAAAATCAGACTAAGAGATGCGATTCGCAGCGTCTATTGCATAGTCAAATACTCCGTTTTCAACCGCCTGGAAAAATCTTCGCTACCTCAATCCAAAACGCTTTCACAAGCCCCTAAAATATGACAAACGAAACCTCCTATTTAGCCTTTATCTGGCAAGAGAAGAGTAATCACCGCTATCTTCTATTAGCCTTAGGGTCGTCGGTCGTATTATTTATCCTATTCAAGATACTATATCCTTATCCAGACTTCTTCTCTGATTCATATAGCTATATTGAAGCAGCCTATAATCACCTTACTATCAGCATCTGGCCGATCGGATATTCGAAATTCCTCACTGTCGTCCATTATCTTACCCATTCCGACACCGCCTTAATCGCAATTCAGTATTTTCTGCTTCAGATATCATTATTGCATCTCTTTTTCTCAGTTAGGTATTTTTTTGTCCTCACCCAACTCCAAAGCAAACTGACTTTCGTTTTGTTCTTTATAAACCCGCTGTCCCTCTACCTATGTAATTATGTTAACAGCGACCCACTGTTCGCCTCAGTAAGCATCTTCTGGATAGTAGAATTGATCTGGATAATACGCAAGCCGAAAATCCACCACGTCTTTAGTCAGGGGATACTATTGTTTATTTGTTTCACGATCCGAAACAACGCCTATTACTATCCCATTGTTGCAACAGCATGTATCTTCTTATCCCATCAGTCCGTATTAAGGAAAATTGCCGGAGTTCTGATGCCGCTGTGCTTAATAATTCCCTTCATAGTCCAGACTCAAAATGAAGCCTATAAAAAGACTGGCGTCCGTCAATTCTCACTCTTTACCGGCTGGCAACTCGCAAACAATGCGCTATACATTTATGACAAAATTGACGTCGTTGCCTCCGATTTTCCTACCCCCGCATCCAAAGAGCTCAACAATTTCGCAAAAACATATTTCACGCACATAAAATCTGACGCCTTTCACGACTATCTAAATTCGTATGTAGGCAACTATTTTATCCGGGAGCCGGAAGCCCCATTAAAGAAATACTATCAAATCCACTATAGTTCCAAAAAAGACACCGACATCGTCAGATCCTGGGGACGAGCATCTGCAGACTTCGAGCCCTTTGGAAAGACTATAATTCTGAAGTATCCCATTTCTTATGCCCAATACTTCGTCCTACCTAATATAGGTCATTATTTCTTGCCGCCAATGTCTCATCTGGAACGCTACAATTATGGACAACCTGAGATAGATCCGATCGCAGCAACCTGGTTTGACCTCCCCACAACGCAGGTCTCCTGCATCTCTTATGATCTGCAGCAATTCCTTATTTTGTATGTTGCATTATTTGGAGTGCTCAATATCAATCTACTGTGGTTGTGGGTCCGCCTATTTCTCCGAAAGCGAAACCTTTCAGCTGAATCAAGAATCCCAAATGAGATTTGGCTTTTAAGCCTATTCTTTATACTCAACTTCGCTTTTAGTGTAAGTACAACTGAAAATATCTTAAGGTACCAGTTTATCCCCCTTGTTGTTATAATACCCTTTTCACAAATAGCCATTAACTGGCTAAGCATAAATCCGACTAGTCAAAAAATAAAAAGCACCTCCGCAAAGCCAACTCAACTTGTAGTGTAGGTCGTCAGCAAAATACAAAACCATGAAAAAAGACCTGTTTTTTGAAATTGCCTCATATCTGATAATGTTCCTGTTCCTTTACACAGGGATCAGCAAACTAGTTACCTTCAGTACGTTCCAATTCGACATGACAAGATCTCCTATTCTCCGGTATTTTCCAACACTAAGTGCCATCCTATTGCCCGTAGCTGAAATACTCATTTCAGTTCTCATATTCCTGCCCAATTATAGGAAGATCGGTCTCTACAGTTCCCTGTTCCTAATGATCATATTTACAATATACATCACATACATGCTCCTCTTTACTCCGGACAGGCCCTGTACTTGCGGGGGAGTTATCCGCCAAATGTCCTGGACCCAGCATGTCTTTTTCAACCTGGTGTTTATAGGATTATCTCTATATGCCGTGATAAAAATATCTAAACGCCCAGAACCTGAACTCACTAGTCAATACATTTAATTCTCTGTTCGATCCCATGCAAACGTCTTCAATCATACAAATTCCTTCTAAAACAAATTCTCGTCGGGAGGATGAAAATTATTCCCACCTGTTATCTCGCCAAGGGTGCCAATATATTCCCGACGGCGCCTTTTGGATGGTCGGAGAACCCAACACGGATCAGGGTTGGATACTTCATCTCTCTTCAAGCAAAAATCAGTTGGACTCATTATTAAATTTAACGATCCCCTATCTTTCCTCTGGAAAAATAGTTTTTAAGATCCCCAAAAATGCAGATATAGCAAAAGATATTCTGAACGGCGAATTTGGAGTAGGCCAAATAGGGAAAATAATTACAATTTACCCAAATGACGATCAGCACGCATTGAGAATAGCTAAGGATCTCATTCAAATGACCGAAGAATTCCTGGGGCCAAAGGTACCGACTGACATTCGAATAGGCAATATTATATATGCCCGCTACGGAAGCTACAAGGCCACGGTTCACCCTTCATCTGGGGTCTTAGGCCGATTTATAAAGTTCAATTCAGAGATACTGGAAGACAGTCCAAATACAGCCACTTACATCTCCAAACATCTTCAATGGCCGTTCGCCGAAATAGCGCCTTTGAAGACCATGTCTCAAAATAAGCTACTAAACAACCGATACAAAATCCTAACCACGATAAAAAGCGACGCGAAAGGAAATGTGTTCCAAGGCCTATATTTTAAAAATTTCATGAACATCAAAAAATGTATAATCAAGGAAGGAAAAGAAAACATGTGGATAGACGATTTCGGAAGATCGATCCGGGACCGCCTTATTTGGCAACACGACCTTTACAAGAGGCTTGACACCAAGGTTCCCATTCCAAAAATCTTCGACATCTTTCATGAGGATGACAATACTCACCTTGCAATGGAATATATCGATGGGGTGTCTTTAAATACTTATTTCAGCGCCGATGAGGATTCCTATCACCCCTGGCCACTCAAATCAACCAAAACACGCAGGAATATAATCGCCATCCTCATCAAAATAGTGGACATAATCGCAAAACTACACAGTCTTGGTGTTATACATAGAGACATAACTCCGGGTAACTTTCTAATCACCAAAAACCTAAACGTTTTCCTCATTGATCTTGAACTAGCATACTCAATAAGCGAAAATTCGCCCAATCCGCCTTTTCGGTTAGGCACACCGGGCTTCATGTCGCCGGAACAGGCTGCTACGGATATTCCCACCTTTGCCCAGGATATCTTTTCAATAGGCGCCTTGATTTCGGTGATGACAACTTCCTTGACCGCCACTAAATTCGATGGTGTAACGACGGAAAAACAGTATGAGGCTATTTATTACCTAACACAGGATTCGTGCCTCGCAGAGCTTGTATCTTCAAGTCTATCAAAAAGTCCGGACCAAAGGCCGTCGATCAATCTCATACAGAATAAATTAGGGTCATTATCAATAGCTGAAAATTCATATAGTAGACCTTTGCAACACTTTTCGGATACGAATACCATCCGAAGCCTCGTCAACAAGGCCATTCAAGGCATGTCCACCGATGGTCTGGTAAGCAGTGACGGTATATGGAGATCTGCATTAATTTCGGGGAGTTACGATGTCCAGAAATACCTCATTGGGTACCATTCCGGCTTAGCAGGAACACTCCATTTAATTGCAATCGCAAAATCATATGGATTCAATATCGACTCGTGTTTAGAATTATATAGACATTGCATAGATATAGTCATTGATATTGCAACCAATAAAAAGACAGAATATGCAAGTTCATTAATGGGAGGGGCTGCGGGACTGGCTTTATCCATAAAATCCGGTTTTGAAAGCGGCTTACTAGCTCCAAACGAAACAAATATTGCCGCCCTAACCAACTGTATTACAGATGATTGCACAGCGATTAACCTTGCCAATGGAGTCGCAGGCATCGGGTACGTGGTAAATGAATGCAGGCACTATATTCCCACAACTGTTTCGACCGGTTTATATCAGGATTTCCTGGACAAAGTACTGAATTCACAAGACCCGAATGGTTCCTGGGAAAATGCTCTTTCCCTCGAAACAGACCCGGGTGAGATGACGGGTTTAATCAACGGTACAGCGGGGATAGTCTTATTCCTGATTAGCCATGTTAAATATAATCCAACTGACCACCGGACAATCGAAGGACTAAAAAAAGCATTGTCCTGGCTCGAAGATACGACGCTTCCTGGCGTCCGCCGGGGCAAATTAAAGCGCAAAAAAAATGGTGCTAATGGCCTGGACTGGACCTTGTATAACGGGAAAACCGGGATCGCCCTCTGCTTTATAAGAGCATTCGACCTATTTAAAGAAATACGCTACAAAGAAATAAGCGAGCAGATACTATATCAACTGCCCGAATTCCACATTGAAGAGGACTTTTCCCTTGCATTCGGCATGACCGGGATAGGAGAAGTGCTACTTGAAGCGTATACCACCCTTGGAAATAAGGAGTGGTATGATCGTACACATTGGATTGCTACAGTCCTTTTCTACACCGTCCAGGACAACCTCCCAAATAAGGGACTCTGGTCAATTGGGTTGGGCAATGAGGTCGCAAGTGCAGGTTTAATGACAGGGAATTCCGGTGTGATCCACTTCTTAATGCGATATATGTACCCCGATAAAATGAAATACATTATTTAAAAGAAATATAGGGCTGGAATTGCAAATTTTTTTTGTGCACAATACAAAATATGTCAACTGCAGACTGACATATTTTCAGGGAAAGCCGAAAACCTGTAAAAAAGAGTAGGCTCATTCATCATCGATTATTTAACCTTAAAAGCAAAAGTTATGAAAAAGTCACAAGTTGTGCTCGGCGCATCTGCATTCATCCTGGCAATTGCCGCTGCATTCACCACAAAAGCAAAAGCTGACACTAACCAACGCACATTCTACACAATTGCTACCGTACGCCATGACGTAGCAAATCCTGGATGCGTAAGTGGTGCAAAGCCTTGTACGATAGTAACTGTAGGACAGACGCACCGCAAAGTGTATAACAAGACCGCACTAGGGAAAACTTTCCTGGTGACGAAATCCTAGTAGCGCCCGGTACGTTTTGATTTAGCCTAAGAGGGTTGGTTCTCCATAATGCCCTCTTAGGTTTTTACATTCCTGTGTCATGCATCAACTACGCCCGTTACAATTGACATTTTTGAATTCCTCATGGCACAATCCCGGCTAATCGAAAATAGGTATGTCTTTGACTATAACCTTCAAGAAAGGCATTGTCATTTCGACAGCCTCCATTCGCACTGGAACTTATTGTATTCAGATAGATGGATCATTCAACCTTAAATGAAGAGTTATGAAAAAGTCACAAGTCGTGCTCGGCGCATCTGCATTAATATTGGCACTTGCCGCTGCATTCACTGCAAAAGTAAAATCTTACGCTAACCAACGGACATTCTACACAATTGCCACCATTAGGCATGACATAGTAGGTCCCTTTTGCGCTGGTGGTCCGCTCCCTTGCACGATAGTAACTATGGGGCAGACACACCGCAAAGTGTATAACAAGACAGCACTAGGCAAAACTTTTCTGATCACACGACCCTAGGCGCATCAAATAATTAACCTTAAACGCGAAGTCATGAAAAAGTCACAAATCGTGCTCGGTGCATCTGCATTCGTATTGGCGATTGCTGCCGCATTCACGTCAAAGGTGAAAGCGGACGTCAATCAACGGACATTCATTACAATTTTTTCCATGAGGGTTGACGTAGCTAACCCCGGCTGTAGCAGCGGCGCTAAATCCTGTACGATAGTAACTATGCTCAGGCAAACACATCACAGGGTGTATAATAAAACAGCACTAGGCAGAACCTTCCCCATGACGCGATTCTAACGTCCTGGAGTCTATTATTGACCTGGCCTAAGAGGAACGATTTTCCATCACTCCTCTTGGGCTTTTTATATCAAACCAGCCTCAAATTATCAGGTCTCCTTTATCACAAGCACTTTCATCTTCTTCGTGCTGTGTATGAGGTCCAAGCCGTTATAATTTAGGGCCCTTTTCACGTCCTTTGGATCTTCCCAATAACAATCAATCAGTAAATTCAACCCCGACCGTAATCCCGTGTCATCGATCAAAGGCAAATCCTCCGACTCAGATATTTCACCCAATTGCTGCATCAGCACTCGAATAGACATATTCGCCCAATACTGCTTAAGCGGGTATTCTATCACATGGCTTGTCGATGTATCTCCAACTGTCCATATATGGAGTTTATTAACATCCTTTACGACCAATTTTAAGCAGGGCATCTCCATTTCAACAAATTCCCCTTTATATCCAAAGTAATGCTCAAGATCATCTTGCATTACCTTCATCAAATACCTTCGGGTCGCCTTGGACCTCGGGACTTTTAGACTGTAACAGTATGTATTTACGCCAAGTTCAGGGTCCGATTTGAAAACCGCTAAATCCTTGATTTTAAGTAATGGGTGCGGCCAGATCTCAGCAGTCAAAGCAGAATCTTCAGGCGACAACATAGCCCAGCGTAGCTGTCCAATATATGCAAATTTAAACAGGTCCTCTACTCCAATCCTAATAGCCTGAAACAACTCCGTGCTATCCTCGACTTTCTCTCTGTAGTCTTTTTTAAGCTCTAGCCCGCATTTTTTTATAAGGGAACGGTACGCAAAATCGGAGTCCGCGCCCCCATTTCCGTTTACAAGAAAAGGCTTACTATTGTCAAATTCAATATAACCCTTGGCTTCATGTGCCCTAAAGGCCCTTCGTAGACTCGGCGACTCCCCGCGCAAGAGGCCAGCAAGAGAAGCGCTATCGATATAAGTCGTTATCGCATGCACAATTCCGTCTGGGTTAATCACAATTATATAAGGCACGTTGAAGAGATCGTATCTTTTAAATAGGAGGGAGTCGAAGGCGCATGGCAATCCTAATCCATTCCGTCTTCTTATGGCGTCATAAGTCTTCTCTATGCTTCCTCTGGGATCATAGCTCAAGGGGGCGCCAACAAGCATAAATTGAACCTTCCCTTCAAAGATCCTTGCCTCTTCATTGATACGGGGAAATGAGGCAATGCATGTTCCACAATGCAATGTCCAAAAATCAAGCACCAGCCACTTACCTCTAAAGTCAGATATCCGGGCCTCAGTTTTATTGAAATAGGAAATGTTCCGTAATACGAAATCATCTGGCATTGGCATTCCTACTGCAGGGTATTCCGGAGCAGTTTGCTCGGCTCCCGAATTCTCAGCCGCCTTTGTCTGTAACAACGCCATCAAAAAGAAAAATGCAAAAAGAGCAAATTTGCAATATACTTTCACAGTCCTCAATTGCCGAGAAGACCCGGGGAGCTTCACCCGGAGTCTCTCATAGATCCGTACGTGATACACTTGCATCGTACGGGTCTTATTATTTAATTCGCAGGGAATTGTCCTTATTCCCTCGCGTTTTGCCTATAACTTCTTTTGGTATCTCCTGGACACCGCCTAGTAGCCGGGATTCTGAGAAAGGTTGGGATCATTATTTCGCTCAGTCTGCGGAATCGGATATAGTAACGAACCAGCACTCCACGATCCCCCCTTCGACATGGTCACATTACCAGGCGAACCCAATACTGAATTCGCCAAACCAGTTCGTTTTAGATCGAGCCACCTGAGCCCGTCTTCAACAAAAAATTCGACCTGTCGCTCATGAATAATAGCGGCTAGCACAGACGCCCGATCTGTCGTTCCGCTATAAGAATTCAATCCAGCCCTATTCCTGATTACGTTCAAATCCGATATGGCACCACTTATTCCGCTACCGGCACCATTCGCCTGCGCCTCCGCCCTGATCAGGTATTGTTCAGCCAGTCGCAACTGAGTAGAATACTCGCTATTATCAGGAGTTCGTATCTTGTATTTAGCCGGATAATAATAGACGTTCGCATCTACAGAAACACTATCGATCCATGCGGTCTTTCTTGCATCATCAGTTTCGAATGCGGTCATTAGTTGTTGACTGATCGTAGAGCAATTATTCACCCCTGTTCCCGGCGTCGACGCCAAAATAAAATTGTACCCTTCCTGCGTATCGAACACATCCGCAGCAACAGGTTGTAGCTGCCAAATTGCCTCACTGTTATTACTCGTGAAAACCTGCCCAAGCGAAGAATTCAAATTGAATAACTCAGTATTGGAGATGACCTTATTCGCTTGTGCATACGCCTCGTTGTAGTTGCTTGTGTATAAATAGACCCTGGCTAACAAAGCGGCAGCGGCCCATGATGTCGGTCGCGTCCTTTCCGTTGTTTCTGTAGTATCGCTTGCGTCCACAAAATGCGGACTCAATTTTGTTTCGGCATCCAGAAGATCATTGATTATTTGCTTATATACATCAGCTTGTGGAGTCCTCGATATAGTCGCATTAATCGAGTATTTTGTAGACGTCACAAGAGGAATATCGCCATATAAGCCGGTCAGGTAGAAATTGAAGAAGGCTCTGACAAATTCGGATTCACCAGTCAATTGTCTGGCAATATTCGAATTGACGACGCCGTTACCCTTGAGACCTTCAATTATTGCATTCGCCTGATATATATAACTATAGGACGGACTCCATAGATCTGACGCCCTTTCGTCTATAGGACTTATCTTATTTGTATAATAACCGGCGAGGACGAGATCCTTCGAATAACTGAATAATTCGTCACCTGAATACCCCGTCAACAATAACAAATTATAAGGAAAGGAGCCGGATCCCATTTGAATATAAATGCTCAACTGAGCTGCCGTCGCAGTCGTATTGTCCTTAAATACACCGTCTGCTGGTATGGTATCAATTGGTGGCGCGATCGTCACAAACTTTTTGCATCCAAAACTGAAGAAGATAAATAAGGCAATTATTATACCTGTGATTCGCATATAAACGCAATTTTTCAAATTAAAACCCAATGTTAATGCCACCTACAATTGTCTTCGCAGGAGGAATTGACCCCTGATTCTCCGGATCCATGCCCTTGTATTTGGTTATGGTTAGCAAATTTTGGCTTTGGACATAGAACTTGACATTTTGAAGACCGACTCTCTTTAAAACCTTGGGAGGCAAGGTATATGAAAGCTGGATATTTTTGAGTCTCCAAAACGATGCATCATTGACCTTGGCATCGCTATTTACATAAAGCAACCAGGCGTCAAATAAAGGACCGCTGAATTGCTGCGTAAATCGTTGAACATCCTTATCGTTCAAGATAAAAGTAGGCTGATTATTGGTTGGAAAGAACAGTCCTGCCTGTGGGAAGTTATTGACGTAATTCAGTCCGGTCTGCTTGACAATTTGAAAAAAGACGTCCAATTGGACTCCCTTGTAGCTGAAAGAATTTTGAATACCTCCGAAATATTGCTGCGTGATCTCCTTGTTAGCTGCAAGATCGTCAGGGCTCGTGATCTGACCATCGTGATTCAAGTCCGAAAATGAGTACACCCCTTTGGAATCCAGTCCAGTATAGTGATATAATTTTTGAACATACAGAGACTTCCCGACAACGTACGTGTTTGCATAGCTGGACCCAGCTAAATTAGGATACGAAACCAATTTATTTCTGGGAACAGTCAGATTAAAAGAGGTAGTCCATTTAAAGGACTGCGTCTGGACATTAATCGAGTTCATCGTAAACTCAAAGCCCGTGTTTTGCACCACCGCGGGCAAATTCGCCTGAACAGAAGAAAATCCAGTAAGAGTCGGCAAAGAATACCCCACCAGTTGGTTGGCAGTCCGGTTTCTGAAATAGGCAGCCGAAGCCAATAGCCTGTCCTTAAAAAATCCCAACTCAAGGCCGGCACTGAACTTTTTATCTAGTTCCCAACCAAAATTGGGATTTGCAAGACTTGTTGGCACCAACCCGGCCACATTCTGATAAGACTGGCTCGAAGAGCCATACATGCTCAAGTATTTGTAATTCGCAATCTGATCATTCCCAGCTGTTCCGTAGCTTGCACGGATCTTTCCGAAACTCAGGAATTTAAAATGATCGTCGAAAATCTTTTCCTTTGAAAAGATCCAACCTACTCCTACTGCCCCAAAATTCCCAAACTGGTTTCCCGGGCCAAAACGACTGCTGCCGTCTCTTCTTGCCGTAAGGTTAAGGAGATACTTGTCACGAAAGTTGTATCCTATTCTCGCAAAACCAGCCGAATAGTGATAAAGTTCCTGGGTGTAATTGATCCCCGTATAAGACGCGGCCGCAGCTACGTCCCAAAGCAAAGCATCTGTCGTGTAGTTATACCCTGTAATAGTATAAGAATTGGACGAATTTTCCTGAAAAGTTAGACCGGCCAGGAAATCAATCCTGGAATCGCCGAAAGCGGTTGAATAATTTAATTGTGGTTCAGCGATCCACGATTTCGTTGTTCTTGTAGCGAAACTGGACTGCCTCAGATCACTCGTCGCATAGGCGGGATCATAGTAGGTAATCGGAGTGATAGTATTGGCCGAGAGGTGGAGATAATTACCACCACCTCTTAAGCTGACCTTCAACCCGGGCAAAACTTCATAAGACAGAGATATATTTCCAATCAAATTATCGCTGATTGATTTGATAGTTTGTTTAAGCTGGGCTAATGGGTTTGTCCAGGTACTGTTCGACCAATTGAGATTTCCAAACTGGTCGTAAAGAGGAGGGGCGACCGGGCAAAGTAACACGTATTGCGAAATATCCGTTGACGGCATAAAATTATAATCGTTGACATAGCTCGCCGTTGCCGAGATCGCAAATTTCCTGTTCGCCGAAATGCTGTTTATATCCGTATGTACTGAACCCTTTTTGTCATAAAAATTGCCCGGCAAGATCGCATCCTGCTTGCTATATGCGCCGCTCACCAAATACTGCGTGTTCGAATTGCCGCCAGAAATTGAGCCCTGCACGTTTGTGAATCCGGCGGTATTGCCATAAAAAAACTTTTGCCAGTCCGTATATCTGGTTGTATCCCAGGTTCCATTCAGATCGTAATCACCGAATGACGGCGCTGCACTGTCGTTTTCAAATGCCTTGTGCCTCATGGATAAATACTGCTGAGTGTTCAAAAGGTTGGACTTACGTGCCTGGCTATTTCGCCCGCCTGCAATATTGAAATTAAAAGTCACCTTACCGGCCTTTCCCTTTTTGGTCGTGATCAATATTACACCATTTGCCCCCCGGGACCCATAAATGGCTGTCGCGTCAGCATCTTTAAGAACCTCGATACTTTCAATGTCCGAAATATTTAAATTGTTAAACGGACTGAGCGAAGTCCCGGAAACGTAACCATTGTTAAAATAGTTAGAACCAAACGGCACTCCATCCACGATATAAAGAGGATCATTGCCATTTGCGATGCTATTCCTGCCCATCAGACTTACAGAAAAAGCTGCGCCTGGAAGCGCCCCTCCGGTCTGGCTGATGTATAAACCAGGGACCCTACCTTCCAAAGCCCCGACAAAATCGGTCACTGGCTGAGATTGGATCTGCTCCGCCTTCACTTTCGAAACGTCACCCGTGTTAAGCCTGTTCGTTGTTGAGTAATATCCCTTTACTACCGTCTCATCCAACGCGTTGTGTAATTGCTTGAGATCGGCAGAAATAAGAGCGTGATGATCTTCGACCGTCACCGTCGTTACATAGGTTTCAAATCCTACATAGGAAATTTCGACCTGATACTGCCCGTTTGGTATATCTTTTAATGCAAACTCTCCGTTTTCGTTGGTAATTCCGGTCTTCTTCAATTTCCTAATGGTAATAGAAGCTCCAACCAACGGATTACCTCCCTCCGATGTTACCACTCCTTTCACAGCAGGAGGCTCGCCTTTTTCGGATGGGCCGCTCGACGCCGTCGGTTTTACATTCTTCTTTACGAAGATAGTCCGATCATGAATTGAGTACTCCAACGATTGCCCCTTCAATGAAACCTCCAGGATATCCTCCACATTCGCTTCCCGCATCTCCAGGGTAATAGGCTTCGTCCCTTTCAAAATCGCCGCATCATAAAAGAAGACGTAACTAGTCTTTTTTTCAATCTCAGCGAATAGTTTTTCGAGACTTCCGTTGTGGATAGATATGCTCAACCTTTGAGCATTTGTATCATTTGCGTTTACCTGCACGCAGGTCATCAAAAATAAAACAATCGTGATTTTCACACCAAGTAATAGGGTTTTTATGCGAACTGTCAATGATAGCACCGGCCGATTTTCGCCTGGCAGCAAGCCACTGCCCGCGCCCTGCTCGGTGGGAGCATTGTAAAAAAATATCATATCTTTGAATTGAGTCGGTTATTATTCGTATATGACCCGATGATGATGGGGCTCGAGGAGCAGCCCCTTTTGTTTCAAGAAAGAAGGCGGCGGCAACCGCCTTTTTTCAAATGATTGAGTACAAATAGACACGTGTTAAGACATTTAATCATCATATATAAAAACAGGAGGCGCTTGATGTTGCCTAAAAGACAGTTTTTTTTGTAATTCCGCGCTTGCTGCAATTGCAGCGGGATTTGTCGCCTTAACCATTATCAAAAAAATTAACTAAAGAAATAATATATTCTAAAAGAAAACACCGTCCGGTCGGCGCTAGTAAGACTTCACAGCGCGATAGGTTCTATGGAAGAATACCCTTTATATGGCACAGCAAGGATATTGAAGTAGGTAGTCTTAAAAAATTACGAAAACTGGAATTGCTTAACTAGCAATTCTTAATTATTTTTAAGAATTGTTGAGTTTTTAAAGATTTTGTGAAGACTTCACACCAAAATTGATAGAAAGTTAAAAAAAAATTACATTATCGATTAAATTATTATTATTTCCTTACACACGCATGCTTCCGCAGTTCATTTCTTGTGCTAGTCAGCTTCTATTTCCTGTGTATTTTGTGATCGAAGTGGTAGGAAAGTGACGCCAACCCGTAACGACCTAATGCGTTAGCAGAAACTTGAGTATTGAGATTCTCCGTACTTGTTCGGGTGCTCCTCGAATTCTGGTTAAATAGGTTAACAGCCATTAATTTAACTTCCAGCCGGTTATTCATAAAATAATGGCCAATACCCGAATTCCAAAATAGCATGGAAACTCCCTTCTCGAACGAGGTTGTCCTTCCCTGAATTATAAAATTGGCACTCGAACTAATCTCAGTTCCCTTCAAGTAAAATAGAGACAGTTTCAGTGAATGGCTTTGTGTCCAATATTGGACAGGAGTGTTAGTGTTTATCGAACTTCTTGTTTCAAAATAATTAAGATTGGAGTTCAACTGAAAAGAGTAACGATTTGCCACAAACTTGCCAACCACAATGCCTGCGCCTCCCGTATAGGCATCATTGTAGTTAATGGAAGAACCAACATAATTTACGCTCCGACCATATGACAGCTCGCAATTCACTCCTGCATCTAATCCAAATGCCTTTTTACTTAGAGAAAAATTAAGCCCCAAAATATGGTTGCCATTTACATTTACAGGCTGGCTGACCTGCCGACCGAAGCTGTCCGTTATCGTTCTGGCGCTTATACCAGTAGTGTTGAGATTCAGGTTCATATCAAGACTATAGAGTAGCTTGCCTGTATTGTTTACTGAAACTTTCAAATTATGATCATAGCCGGATTGCAAATGCGGATTGCCCAATTGGATATGCGTGGGATCGTTATTGTTCTTTAATGCAAGTAATTGTGACACTCCTGGCTGCTGAGCACTTCCTAAATATTCGAGATTTATACGCGTATTCGGCCGGATTGAATAATCAAGAACCAAATTTGAAACAAAATTAACCTGGCGGTAATAACTGCTTGAATCTGTGAACATATTCTTCTGACTATAAGAATACCAATGCAGGCCTGTTGAAATAGAGAAATTCAATCTATTTCCCCTATTTTGAAATACAATGACGCCAGACTGATTGGTCGAATGATTATTCAGATCTCCACTCAAGCTATCAACGAGGTCCTGGTATTTTCCATCCCCTCGATCATAAGTAAATTGTCGGGACTGATTTGTTGCATAAATTAAGTCATAGCGGAAACCCAATGACGTTTGCTTGCCCAAAGGTTCATTAAATGACAAAATTCCGCTGAAATCATTCGCTAAATTTCCAAATTTTTTGTGTTGATCGATAGTATCCCTGTTCAAAATGACACCGTTTGAATCATAAAAATCGCTCGATGATAAAATTGCTCCGCTGGTATTGCTATTAACGTTATTGAAACCAAATCCTGCACCAAACACCCTACCTTCCTTCTTTTTTGATTGAAGATACCAGTCTATATTTCCTCCAAGATCTCTTGACCTCACGTTTGACTGGATCATACGCCTGGACACGTTGAAAATTTGGTTATTGAAGCCGTTAGATGAACTGTCAGAGAATTGATTATTGCTTGCAATGTCACTATAATGGTAGTTTATTTGCAAACTAGACCGTTCATTCATTTTCCAATCGAATGTGCCATAGCCCAGATGCTGGGCCTGCCGATTTATTGACCCCGCCCGATCTCGTTGAACATAAATACTACCTGGTAACGTTTGAATTGAAATGGACGTGCTGGTTGGACGAGTTAAAAGTTTACCAAACTGATAATTTCCAACAAGATGATCTCCTGTAGGTTCCCAAATATTGGAATAATGCAGGGCAGATGCCGAAAACTGGGGAATGCCCTGACCTGCAGATGCACTTAGAGCATCGGAGCTAACACTCATGTCAACGATCGTTGGATAAGCCCCACTTGCGCCGCCACTGGACATCGTCGTACCTATATTTGACGTAACACCCAGAGCTACGATTTGCTCATGTTCTTGAAATATCCCAAGTAATCCATTTGCATTATAATTTCCGCCTGCATTGGCGCCTGCCTCTAGTTTCCCAAAATATCCTTTTTTGCTATCATCTTTCAGTACTAAATTTAGGGTTTTAACCCGGCTACCATCATCGATTCCGCTCAGTCTGGCCCGATCACTTTTTCGGTTCAAGAGTTGCACCCGTGCAATCCTTGACGCGTCAAAATTCCTGGTAATGAGAGAAGGATCAGATCCAAAAATATCCTCGCCATCCACCAAGAGCCTCGTTATAACTTCGCCATTAAAAGTTATCGTTCCATTGGGATCAATATGAAGGCCCGGCAACCGAGCCAACAATTCTTCTACATTAGCATTGGGCCGGAGTTGAATGCTACCGGTATTGTAGTCAATCGTATCATGATGAGACCTTGGTCGTATCTCATTAGGCCTGACAACCACCGGTTTCAGGCTATCTACTTTTGACAAAACACTATCTTTTTGGGCCTGGGCACAAACGGTCAAAGCCGTCGTCATAAAACTCAGCCCCAAAAGGAAAACCCTCCAATGGTGATTAACTTGTAAAACTCTCAAAAGCTCTCCATCTTTTCGTTTAATGAAAGGAAATTATCACTTTTTAATGCAGAGAAAATGCGGCAATGATCGTTCGGGATCAATTAAAATACTATAACAGATAAGTATGCACTAAAACGCGGTTCTTTTGCAGTACCTAATAATTGCTCAAACTCTTTTACAGCCTGCTATATAGCCCACCATCCATGTTACCATTTACCTCCGCCTAATACCTTTCCGTAGCCACGTTCAACTCGGAAATCCAAAGTATATTTATCTCCCCCTACAGGGGCTTCTGCAGCTGCTCTACACATTACTGCTTACCAGGATCAACCGCTCTGCTACACCCTTCCTCACCCTGCGGAAATGGCTATTTTAGCTGACTCCGTCCCATTGGAGACTTCGCTATTTTATTAAACCTTAAAGTTTTTCAGCAGCTTTTTGATTCACAAAAGCCGCAATCATCATGAACCTTCCTATTCGTCTCCTGCTGATCGCAGGAGTAGCTACCCTGTTCTTTACAGCCTTCACCAAAAAGTCACTCCCCAAAGAAGCACCCCGCCCCAAGACAGAAACTGCCTCCAAACAGATCATCCTCTACTGGTACACCTACCCCTACGACATGTACAACGACTACAAGACTATCGCCCAGGAAGAATACGAACTCTGGGCCATGTACGGGTTCCCCGTGGGCACCACGCCGGGGGGCGGCACCTTACTCATGAAAGGCTACCAGAATGACGCCTATCCCCACAACCTCCTGCCCCTGGTACAGCTCTACGGCTATTTTCCCTTTATAGTCGACGGACCGGGCAGAAGGGTTCAGTAAGTAAACCCGGGCATCGCAGCCCGAGATTCTGTTAGAACCGTGCGTAACAGTCTCCTGTTACACGGCTCCGGTTATCAAATCGTTGGTTTCGAACCTAGGAGTGCCCAGTGAGCAAAGAGTGCCGGTTGGCGAACCGTTACCCGGTGTAGCCACCTGATCGCTTTCATCTCGCTGGCTCTTAGGTTCTTGTATTTCCGTCTTGCCCAGTTCGCCAGCTTTACATTGACAATGTGCATAAACTTTTTAAGTTTTGTTTTGTAAAATTTACCGTAGTAATTGATCCAGCCTATCAGCACGGGATTGATCGCTTCTGCGACCTGCTGTAGCGTATTGTCCCGTCTCTTTAGTACTGCCCACGTCCGCATCTTTTCGTTCATCGCCCGCATCGACTTGACACTTACGGCTGGTAGCCAATTAGTGAACCATTCACCTCGCTGGCCGTTCTCTGCCAGCCTCGGCCGGAAGGTGTAGCCCAAAAAGTCAAACGACGTCTTCGGGAGTCCTTTCTGCCTGCGGTTGCTGTCCTTGCAGTATACGATATTCGTCTTCTCCGGATGCAGTTGTAGTCCGCATTCTTCCAGTCTTCTTTTTAATGCCTCTTTGATCATGAGGGCATCTTTCAGCCGCTCACAGTGGACGATCGCGTCATCGGCATATCGCTCGAACCGACATTTAGGGAACTCCCGTTCCAGCCAGATATCCATGCAGTAATGCAGATATAAGTTGGCCAGCACAGGCCCGATGATCGATCCTTGCGGCACTCCCTTTGTCCTGGCTACTATCGTTCCATCTTCCTTTTGCAATGGCGCTTTCAGCCAACGCTCGATGTATAACAGCATCCATTTGCTCCCACAGTGCCTTCTAACAGCCCCCATCAACAACTCATGCGGAATGTTATCGAAGTATCCTTTGATGTCTACATCCACCACCCAGTTCTGCTTCCAGCATCGTTCCCTGGCCTTCCCTATGGCCATCACCGCCGATTTGCCTGGCCGGTAGCCATAAGAATCCTCGTGAAAGATCAGCTCCAGACTTGGTTCTAACAGCCCTCTTACTACGGTCTGGGCAATCCGGTCGGCTATGGTGGGTATGCCCAGAGGTCTTAGCCCACCTCCTTTCTTGGGGATCTCGACCAGCTTCACCGGCGGTGGCATATAGCTGTCCGAACTCAGTCGAGTAGAATTAGGCATTTCAGCCTAAAGCCCTCACAAATCCGTACGTGACAGTCTCCTGTCATACGGCTTTTCATTGTCGTACATGTCTGTACCTGTTTGAACATCTGTCTTCTT
>Ga0207695_10000237_pt1 | contig 145476 bp, 139 predicted proteins | sample KBSC54metaG_FD_184354 | JGI IMG/M metagenome (GOLD analysis project Ga0207695, IMG submission 184354) | Corn rhizosphere microbial communities from Kellogg Biological Station, Michigan, USA - KBS C5-4 metaG (SPAdes) (version 2) | ecosystem: Host-associated > Plants > Roots > Rhizosphere >... | reverse complement strand
GCGCCTACGGCTGGGCGACGTCGGCGACGCCCACGTGGTGGCGGTAGACCAGCTCCCAGCCCATCCAGCCGTTGAACACCAGCAGCACCACCACCACGGCGGAGATGATGACTTCCGTCGAGGTCACGCCCGTCCCGGCAGGGGCGCTGTAGCGCAGGTAGAAGTTCGCGAGCTCCAGCACCACGGCGATGACGTTGCCGATCATGTGCCACCAGGCGTGGCGCAGGCTGCGCACCCGCGGCTCACCCAGGAAGTCGGTCAGGCCCAGCACGGCGGCGAGCGCCGCCATGACGAGGCCGGCCCCCAGCAGCCACATCGAGGCGTCCGCGAAGCCGGCCCGGCCGGTGTTCAGGAACAGGATGTCCGTGCCCAAGGTCGAGACGAAGAAGACGATGGGAAACGGGATGATCATCGGATGCAGCGGATGCCCGGCGATCTGGGCTGTGCTGCGGGGATTGATGTCTGACACGTCCAACTCCTCCTTTCGGAAAGGCTCTCCGATAGATCGCGTAACGCTGTATTGGTTCCCGGCGCCGCCAGCCGCAGCCGGTTGCCTGGGGCGACGAAAGCGGCCATCTGCAGCCGATGCCGGTCTCTCCCGCCTATCGTCCCGAGCCGCATTTCCAAGCGCTGGGGCCCGAGTTCGCCGATCCGGTGCGGGCCGAGACGTTCCCGCAGGCGACCCTGCGCTTCCGCAACGACCGGGCGGCGGCGAGCGTGGGGCTCGACACCCTGACCGACAAAGAATGGATCGCCCACTTCGGGCGGTTCGACCCGCTGCCGGGCAACCTCGACCCGCCGCTGGCGCAGCGTTATCACGGCCACCAGTTCCGGGTTTACAACCCCGAGCTCGGCGACGGGCGGGGCTTCACCTTCGCCCAGATGCGGGAGGCGGGGACCGGCCGGTTGCTGGACCTGGGGACCAAGGGCTCGGGGCGGACGCCCTGGTCGCGGTCGGGCGACGGGCGGCTGACGCTGAAGGGCGGGGTGCGCGAGGTGCTGGCCACCGCCATGCTGGAGGCTTTGGGGGTTCCGACGTCGCGCAGTTTCTCGCTGATCGAGACGGGCGAGGCCCTGGAGCGCGGCGACGAGCCCAGCCCGACCCGCTCGGCGGTGCTGGTGCGGCTCTCCTGGGGGCACATCCGCTTCGGCAGCTTCCAGCGCCACGCCTTCTTCGAGCGGCCGGACCGGATCAGCGCGCTCACCGACCACGTGGTGGAGACCTACTATCCGGAGCTGTCGGACGCAGCCGACCGCCCGGTGGCCATGCTGCGGGCGGTGGTGGCGCGGGCGGCGAGGCTGACCGCGCGGTGGATGGCGGCGGGCTTCGTCCACGGGGTGCTGAACACCGACAACATGAACCTGACGGGCGAGAGCTTCGACTACGGCCCCTACCGCTTCCTGCCCCACAACGACCCGAACTTCACCGCCGCCTATTTCGACCACGCCGGCCTCTACAGCTTCGGCCGCCAGCCGGAGGCGGTGTTCTGGAACCTGCAGCAGCTCGCGGGCGCGCTGAGCCTGACGGCCGACGCCCCCGCCCTGGTGGAGGCGCTGAACGGCTTTGGGACCGCCTACCGGGCCGAGCTGACCGCCGCCATGCTCGACCGCCTGGGCGTGCGGCCGACGGGGACCGAGCAGGACGCGGGCCTGGCGCAGGCGGCGTTCCAGGCCTTCGGCGAGGGCGGCGAGCGGCTGCGCTGGGAGCCGTTCTTCTTCGACTGGTTCTGCGGTGACGCGGGGCGGGCGCTGGCGGGCATGCGAGGCGACCTCTACCGCGAGGAGGGCTTCGCCGCGTTCCGCGGGCTGATCGCCGGGTTCGAGGCGGAACGGCCGGAACGGCTGGCCGACGCCTACTTCGCCCGCCCTGAGCCCGAGGAGCTGCTCTACGACCAGATCGAGGCGTTATGGACGCCGATCGCCGAGGCGGACGACTGGTCGGCTTTCCACGCCAAGCTGGCGGGGATCGAGACCGCGCGAGTGGCCTGGGGCCTGCCGGCGCAGGGCGAGCACCCCTAGAGGCAACCTTCGCCGCCGGTCCCTGGTTTTGCGGCGGTCACCGTCTCAGCAAGGGACTTGCCCATGAAACCTGTCCTCGCCGCGGCCGTCGCCGCCCTGATCGCCGCCCCGGCGTTCGCCGGCGGGGTGATCTCCATCCAGCGCCCGGAGACCCAGACCGCGGGCAAGCTCACGGTCTCCTCCCCCAGCTTTAGGCCGAACGGGCCGATCCCTGCGAAGTACAGCGCCTTCGGTGAGAACGTCTCACCGGCGCTGAGCTGGTCGGTGGCGCCCACGGCCAAGTCCTACGCCATCCTGGTGGACGACCCGGACGGCAAGAGCCCGCAACCGGTGTCCCACTGGGCGGCGTGGAACATCCCGGCGAACATGACCATGGCGGCGGAGGGTTCGAAGGCCGGGGTGCAGGGGACCAACAGCCACAGGACCAACGGCTACACCGGGCCGCATCCCCCCGCCGGCGACCCGCCGCACCACTACCACTTCCAGGTGCTGGCGCTGGACCGGATGATCGACACCCCCGCCGGTGGGACCCGCGACGAGGTGCTCGCCGCCGCCAAGGGCCATGTGGTGGCCAAGGGCGAGGTGGTGGGGACCTTCCAGGCGCCTAAGTAGCGGCGGCCGCTCAGGCCCGCGGCCGCGAGGCCCATTGCGCCAGGACGACGCCGCCCAGGGTCACCGCCATGCCGGCCGCCTGCACCGGCCCGAGCACCTCGCCGAACAGCAGCCAGCCCATGAAGCCGGCGACGATCGGCTGCACCAGGACGACGACCGAGGCGGTGGAGGTGGGCAGCCGGCCAAGCCCCCAGGCGATGGAGCCCTGGCCCAGGACATGGACGGCGCCCAGGCCGACGCAGGCCGCCCAGCCGGCGGCGGTGGCGGGCGCGATCTGCTCGCGCAGCACCAGGGCGGCGATCAACACCAGGGGCGCGCCCACCACGCCCGACCAGAACATCAGCCGGCTGGCGCCTTCGGTCTTGCGACCCTGGCTGATGGCCAGGAAGTAGAGCGCGTACCAGAAGGCGGTGGCGAGGGAGAGGAGGTTGCCGAGCTGGGCGTTCAGCACATGGCCGCCGCCGCTCCTGCCCACGGCCATCATCCAGACGCCGGCGAGCGCCACGGCGACGGCCAGCAGGAAGAGGCCGCGGGGCCGCTGCCTCAGGAAGATCCAGGCGACCGCCGTCACCACCACCGGGGTGAGGTTGGAGAGCACCGTGGCGTTGGCCACCGAGGTGAACTTGATGCCGTAGTGCCAAAAGCCCAGGTCGAGGGCGAACATGACCCCTGCGACGGCGGCGATCTTCGAGGGCCGACCCAAGGGGCCGCTGGTCCGCCGCGCGATCAGCGCCAGCGCGGGCATGGCGAAGGCCAGGCGCCAGAAGCCCGCCGCCGCTGGGCCGGTCCCGGTCAGCCGCACCAGGACCGCGGAGAAGCCGATGACGCAGGCGCCGAACACCAGCGCCGCCACCGCGCGCCAGCGATGCTCGTCGGGGCCTTCGATCACCGCCTCAGCCAAAGCCCATCTCCGCGCGAAGCCCAGCCGGCGTCATACCTGCTTCGCGCAGGGAACGCAGGGTCTCCGCGCCGTCCCGCTTGGACAACCGCCGGCCCTCGGCGTTGGCGAGCAGGCGATGGTGGCGGTAGATCGGGGTCGGCAGCGCCAGGAGCGCCTGCAGCAGGCGCTGGACGTGCGTGGCTTCGAACAAGTCCTGGCCGCGGACGACGTGGGTGACCCCCTGCAGGGCGTCGTCGACGACGACGGCGAGGTGATAGGCGACGCCGATGTCCTTGCGGGTGAGCAGCACGTCGCCGCCGGCCTCCGGGCGGGCCTGGACGACGCCGCGCTCGCCGGCCGGGCCGTCGCCCTCCTCGACGAAGCTCAAATCGCCGAAGCCGCCGAGCGCCTGGGCGGCCGCGTCCAACGACAGGCGCCAGGCATAGGGCTCGCCAGCGGCGAGGCGGGCGGCCTCCTCGTCCGCCGGCAGGGGCGCACCGCGGTAGGCCTCCAGCGCGCCGTGCGGGGCGCTCTCGATCGCCTGGGCGACTTCGGCGCGGGTTCGGAAGCAGCGGTAGAGCAGGCCGCGGGCCTTGAGGTCTTCCAATGCGGCGCGATAGGCGTCCATGTGCTCCGACTGGCGGCGGACCGGGGTCTCCCAGGAAAGGCCCAGCCAGGCGAGGTCGTGGCAGATCGCCGCCTCGAACTGCGGCCGGCAGCGGGTGAAGTCGATGTCCTCGATGCGCAACAGGAAGCGGCCGCCGGAGTCTCGCGCGGCGGCAAAGCCGGTCAGGGCCGAAAAGGCGTGGCCCCGGTGCAGATAGCCGGTGGGCGAGGGCGCGAAACGGGTGACGAAGCGGGCGTCGGACACCCGCGCGGGTCTAGTCCGCCCCGTGGCGGGGAGCCAGACCCATGTGCTGGAAGATGGCTCTCAGGAACGGCACCTCGCCGCCGCAGGCCTCGCGCAGGCGCTCGAACTGCTTGAAGCCGGCCATCTCCGCCAAGCCGTGGGCGGAGCACCAGGCCGCGGTAGTGGCGAGCTCGATGTCGATCTCGTCGGCCGGATCGGCGCCGGCCTCCACCAGGGTGTCGCGGACCTTGCAGTAGGCGCTGTCCTTCTCGGCCTGCATCTGGTCGGGCAGGTCGGCGCGGTCGCGGGCGGTGTCGTACATGACGCGGTAGAGCGCCGGGTTCTGGCGGGCGAAGCAGACGTAGGCCACGCCCAACTCGTTCATCGCGGCGGCCGGCGAGGGGGCGGCGGCCTTGGCCTTGGCCAGCGCCTGGTCCAAGAGGTCCCAGCCCTCCTGGGCGACGGCTTCCAGGAGCTCGCCCTTGTCCTTGAAGTGGTGGTAGGGCGCCGCCGGGCTGACGCCCGCCTCGCGGGCCACGGCGCGGAGCGAGAGCGCGCTCGGGCCTTCGGCTTCCAGGAGACGGCTGGCGGCGTCGATCAGGGCGCGCCGCAGATCGCCGTGGTGATAAGGCCGGGCTTCGTGAGATTCTCTCATCAGCCTCACTCTAATTCTCAATCTGGGCGCCGTAAAGATATCTTGACGCCGCTTAGATATGCGCTATCTTGACGCTGTTCAAATAACAAATACGCCGCTCTCCAGGCGGTTCCAACTCAAGGTGTGTGTCATGTCTCTCCGCCATCTCGAACGGTTCTTCGACCGGATCGCGCCGGCCCTGATCCTGGGCCTCGGCTCCTCGGTCGCCGTAGCCTTCGCCGCCGTCGGCATCTGATCCCCCAGCTCGACCGACGGCAGAAAGGCCCCCTTTCGCCAGGGGGCCTTTTTCGTTGCGCTCGTCTCCGTACGGCAGAGCTATGCAGGAATGCATTGCCGCACTGCACAAAAAGATATCTATGCAACGTTCAGATTAGTGCTATCTAAGCATTGTCCACATAGGACAGGCGACCGGAACACCGGCGCCGAACGTCAAGAAAGGAACCAACCATGTCGATCCAACTGAACCGCATCCTCGACGTCCTCGTCTCGTTCGCGATCGTCGCCCTGGGCCTGACGCTGGCCGGCGCCACCGCCGCCGTCAGCCTCTAGGACCCAGATGCGTTGCCGATAAGCCTCGCTGCGCCCCTCACACGCGTGGCGAGGCCCGGCGAACGCCCTCGGTCATGGAGATGTCTCCGAATCTTTCCTATAGTCGTCCCCACTGCGGGATAGCCCGAGCATCCTGAACGGGCCCATCGCCGCATCCATGCGTCGCGAACAGGGGCCTCGTCTTCAGTCCACCAGCGTCCGACATGAGCGCCCAGCGCCGTCCCATCCCCGCCGAGCGGGAGGCCGACCATGCAGGTGCTTAGCCGCCCGCCATCCGGCTGGCCGGCCCTGGTGCTGAACGCGGACTTCCGACCGCTCAGCTACTATCCGCTGTCGCTGTGGCCCTGGCAGGACGTCATCAAGGCGGTGTTCCTCGACCGCGTCGACGTGGTCTCCACCTACGACCAGGTGGTGCACTCACCGTCCTTCGAGATGAAGCTGCCCAGCGTGGTGTCGCTGAAGCAGTACGTCACCCAGGACCGGCCGCCGGCCTTCACCCGGTTCAACCTCTTCCTGCGCGACGCCTTCAGCTGCCAGTACTGCCGGGCAGGCGAGGACCTGACCTTCGACCATGTGATCCCGCGTTCGCGGGGCGGGCGCACGACCTGGGAGAACATCGTCACCGCCTGCGCGCGCTGCAACCTGATCAAGGGCGGCCGCACGCCGAAGGAGGCGGGCATGCACCCCAAGCGCCCGCCGCACCGCCCCTCGGCCTATGAGCTGCAGCAGCACGGCCGCCGCTTCCCGCCGCACCACCTGCACGAAAGCTGGCTCGACTACCTCTACTGGGACATCGAACTGGAGGCCTGAGAGCGCGCCGCTCAGGACGCGCAGGCTTCTTCCATGTCGCGCATGTGCTCGGCGTCGGCCCTGGTGGCCTGCGCCAGGGGGACCTGCGGCGGCAGGAGCTGGCTGGCGACGTCGGACCCGCGTTCCAGGGTCAGGTGGACCGGACAGCGGGCGGCGATCTCCATCAGCCGCGCGCGCTGGGTTTCGTCGAGGGGGCCTTCCAGGGCGACGTCCAGGCTGAAGGTGTCGCGGGCGGCCAGGGCGGCGCGATGGTGGCCCACCCGCACGCGGACGTGCTCCAGCGGCCAGGCCTTGCGCTCGGCGTAGAGGCGGATGGTCATGGCCGTGCAGGAGCCCAACGCCGCGCTCAGCAGGTCGTAGGGGTTCGGCCCCGAACCCAGGCCGCCGGCGGCCACGGGTTCGTCGATGAGGAACGCGGCCGACCCCACCCGCGCCTCCATCTGGAAGCGGCCGAGCCGGGTCTCGTCCACGACCACGGTTTCGCCCGCCACAGGCTTCGGATCACTCAAAACGCATCCTCCAGTTTCGCCACGCCGCCCTGAAGATGGGGCCTGGCCACCGCCCTGGCTATCCCCGGCACCGGCGCCGGAACCCCCGCCACCCAGCCCCCGTTTCGAAGTCGCAAGGAGGACTTCCGATGACCGGCGAACCGCAAACCGATCCCACCAATCCGAGCCCCCGCGCGCCCCGCCCGCCGCATGAGGGCAAGGACATCGGGCCCAAGCTCGGGCGTGATCAGCCCGGCCGCGGCCTGGACACCGGCGTCGACACCGGCGCGATCCAGCCGGGCGCCAGCGGCGATTCCGCCGCGCTCGACGACTAGGATGGGTCCAGGGCGACGACGGCGACCACGAGTGGGATGCGCCGGGCCTGGGTTTCAGTGTAAGAGGCCTGCTCGCCGGCCCGGCTCGCGCCTTGCCTGCTTCCCTTCGACGGAGATCAACCGATGGCGCGCAAGCCCAACTACCCCTTCGAGCGCATGGAGCGCGAACGGCTGAAGGCCGCCAAGGTCGCCGAGAAGGCCCGCGCCAAGGCCGAGGCCCGCGAGCGCAGCCGCGCCGAGGCCAGCGGCGAGGCGCCGGCCGCGCCTTCTGGCGACGAGGATCAGGGCTGATCATGGCCGACGGCGCGATCTACAATCACGAGACCGTGGCCCTCGACGGCGAGGAGTTCACGTCCTGCGAGTTCCGCGATTGCCGGCTGGTCTATTCCGGGGGCGAGCCCCCCTCGTTCAACGACTGCCGCATCGACGACTGCGAATGGAAGTTCGAGGACGCCGCCAGCAACACCCTGGCCTTCCTGAAGGTGGTCTGGGGCGCCGGCGGCAAGGCCCCGGTCCAGGGGGTGATCAAGGAGATCACCGGCGGCGGCGGGAAGTAGGCGGCCGCGCCTAGTCGGGGGCTCCGCGCGGTGGGCCCCCAGGCCCTCCGCTGGCCACCCTGGCGGCGAACTCCTCGCGGGAGTTGACCTTCGGCGTCGCGCCCTCGGGTTCGGGAACGCCGAGGAACGCGCAGAGCGGCCCCCAGCCGTCGGCCACGTGATAGACCAGCAGGCGCTCAGGCGGGATGGTCTCGCGCACCCGGGCGTTGTGGGCCTTGTAGACGCCGATCACGTGGTCCTTGTCGTGCATCCGCCCGTCGAACAGCGACCGGATCACCTTGCGCAGCATCCGCGGGAAGGGCTCGTCCGAGTCGGGCGGGCCGCGGTCGGCGAAGATGGTGGCCTGGGTCGAGGCGTACCACGCCTCGGCGTCGCGCTCGGTATGCACGACCTTGGCCTGCGGATAGGCGTCGGCGAGCTCCTTGTAGAAGGTGGCGTTGGGCCAATCGACGGTGGAGTTGTAACCCTGGAAGATGGTCGCCCAGTCGGCGTGCGCCGGGTCGTCGGCCGCCGCGCTCCAGAGGTCCGGCGCGGCCGGGTTCTTGAACACCTCCACCATGTGGTAGCAGGGCCCGAGGCCCAGCTGGTCCAGCGCCAGCTTCAGGGACATGGTCCCCGTGCGGCCGAAGCCCGACCCGATCACCGATAGCGTCATAGGCTCTCTTCCCCCCAAGGCGGGCGCCACCTTGGCCCCGGGGGCTCCGCAGCTCAAGACCGACGCTCGATTGACTTGGCCCGGGGGCCGCGCTTTCAGTCGGGCTTCCTTTAGACGGAGGCGACGATGGCCAGGCACGACAGCATATTGGGCACGGTGGGGAACACGCCGGTGGTGCGCATCAACCGCCTGGCGCCGGAGGGTGTGAACCTCTTCGTCAAGGTCGAGGCGTTCAATCCGCTGGGCTCGGTGAAGGACCGGCTGGCGCTGGGGGTGATCGAGGCGGCCGAGAAGTCCGGCGAGCTGAAACCCGGCCAGACCGTAGTGGAGGCCACCAGCGGCAACACCGGCATCGGCCTGGCCATGGTCTGCGCGGCCAAGGGCTATCCGCTGGTGGTGACCATGGCCGACAGCTTCTCCATCGAACGGCGCAGGCTGATGCGGTTCCTGGGCGCCAAGGTGGTGCTGACGCCGGCCGCGGGCCGCGCGGTCGGCATGCTGCTGAAGACCGAGGAACTGGCCAAGGCGCACGGCTGGTTCATGACCCGCCAGTTCGAGAACGAGGCCAACGCGGACTTCCACTCGAAGACCACGGGCCCGGAGATCGTGCGCGATTTCGAGGGCGACCATCTGGACTACTGGGTCACCGGCTACGGCACCGGCGGCACCTTGAAGGGCGTCGGCCGCGTGCTGCGCGAGAAGAGCCCGAAGACCAAGATCGTGCTCTGCGAGCCGGCCGACGCGGCGCTCGTCGCGAGCGGGGAGCCGCAGGCCTACAATGCGGATCACACGCCATCGGCCGGCCACCCGGCCTGGAAGCCGCACCCCATGCAGGGCTGGACGCCGGACTTCATCGCCAAGCTCACCGGCGACGCGGTGGACCTGAAATTGGTGGACCAGCTGGTGCAGGTGGCCGGGCCCGAGGCCCTGAAGATGAGCCAGGCGCTGGCGAAGAAGGAGGGCCTGTTCGTCGGAATCACGTCCGGGGCCACCTTCGCCGGCGCCCTGCAGGTGGCGGCCCAGGCGCCCAAGGGGTCGAACATCCTGGCCATGCTGCCCGACACCGGCGAGCGTTACCTCTCGACGCCGCTGTTCGCCGACGTGCCGGTGGAGATGACCGAGGAGGAGGCGGCGATCCTGCGCTCGACGCCGATGTACGCCGAGCCCGCCGCGGCTTAGCGGAAGACGTAGATGCCGCCGGTGGCGCCCTGCGGCGCCTCGGCGAGGCCGCGGATCTCCAGGCGGGCCCGGCGCGCGCCGCAGAGGCAGCGGAGCCGCGCCTCGAGGTGCGCGGTGGCCTGCCGCGCCAGGCCCTGGCCGACCCACGGCCGGGGATCGATGACCGCCTCGCGTCCGCAACGGCAGACCGCCCACAGGCTGGAGCGCGCGGCCAGCGCCTGGCCGAGCTGCGGCCAAGCGGGCCAGGCCGCGGATATCCGATGCGATGCGCCGTCCGCCATGTCCGTCTCCCAGCAGTCCTGTTCTAGAACAAAAGCAGAACTTGAGGAGTCGCGCGAGTCCCCTGCGGCTGTGGGCGGCGCTGGCTGCAACCGCGTGGCGACTTGGGCGGCGCCCCTAGCCCGGCCAGGCGCTGCGGATGACAGCGATCAGGTCGGCCCCGCCGAACGGCATCTCCAGCACAGCCACGCGGGGGTCGGGGCCGAGCACGCCGCGCAGCTTCTCGCCGTCGCCGGTGATCAGGATCACGAGCCCGTCCCACGGCCGGGCGCGAAGGGCCTCGATGAATGCCGGGGCGTTCCCGTTCAGCGTGTGGGGGCCAAGTATGAGCGCGCCCGCCGCGTCGAGGGGAAGGGCCGCCAGGTCCTGGAAGCCCGCGGCGGGATCGTACAGGTGGGGCGTCAGGCCGCCAGCCAGCAGGGCGAGCTCCAAAGACGCGGCCAGAGCCGGGTCCCGCACGGCCAAGATGACATCCGCTTTCACCATCGCCAAGACCCACGGCCTCCCAGACTCCGCGGCGGCTTCGCCAAGGAGTCCGGAATCGTAGGCGCGGCGTTCCGCAGCCCCCACCTAGGGGTTCTACGGAGCAAAAAACTGTCAGTCCGAATTCAGGTGCAGGGTGAGATATCGACGTTATTTCCCGAAACCCGGCAAGTAAGCCGTGGCTCTGAGCGCCGGCGTTGCAGGCTCTCGAAACCTCTACCGCAATGATGGTGGTGGATTGCCACAGTTAGTTGTGTCGTAATGCCTCTCGCCTGGAGACCGCAGGGAAGGATTGGACTTTGGCGCTCGCGTGGGGGTTGCGCCGTCCGGAACGGATTTCAGTATTGCCCGCCCTGGGCGCGGCGCGCATCGCGGGCGTGGCGTTCAGCGGCGCCGTCGGGCTGGCCGGCTGATGCGCGACATCGGCTGGGTGCGGCTGGTGACCAGTGGCAGCGAGCGCGGCCGGATGGCCCGAGTGCTGGCCCCGGTGGCCCTGATCCCGATCGGCATCGGCGCGGCGGCCGACCTGGGGGTGCGCCTGGGGATCTATGACTCCGAAGTGCGCATGCTGCTGACCATGGTGCTGAGCGCCGTGGCGCTGCTGGTGTTGGCCTTCTGGGCCGCGCAGACACTGGGGCGGGAGCGGGGCGAGCGCGACAGCCTGGTCAGCGCGCTGGAACGCTCGACGGTGATCGTCTGCACGCCGGACGGCGTCATCGAATACTGGCCGCCGGCCTGCGCGGCGCTCTACGGCTGGACCGCGCAGGAGGCGATCGGGCGTCCCGCCGGCGAGCTCATCGGCGCCGAGACCCCGGAGCGGCGGGCGGCGATCCGCGCCCTGCTCGACCGCCAAGGCGAATGGCGGGGCGAGCAGCAGCACCACACGCGCGACGGCGACATCCGCTGGATCGCCAGCCAGTGGGTCCGGGCGGACGGCGGCCCCGGCGGGGAGCCGCGCCTGATCGGCACGCTGAACGACATCACCGAGCTCAAGCTCGCGGAGGAATCGCTGCGGGAGAGCCAGGAGCGGCTGCGACTGGCGGTGGACGCCTACGACCTGGGCATCGCCGACGCCGACCTGGTTTCCGGCAAGCTGGTGGCGGAGGCCGGCTTCGAACGAAACCTGGGTCTGCCGGAGGGCGGCCTCGGCGGCGACCTCAACCGTCTCCGCGACATGGTGGTCGGCGCCGACCCCGCCCGCGACGACGACATCGCCGCGCGTCGCCCTCAGCAGTTCGACGATGTGAGGATGCGCCGCGCCGACGGCGAGGTGCGGAATTTCCATGGCGTGCGGCGCTTCTTCTATTCGCCGGAGGGCCGGCATATCCGGACCATCGGCGTCTACCGCGACGTCACCGAGGAGCGGCGGGCCAGGGAGGAGCTGGCGCTGCGCGGAGACCGCCTGGCGGAGTTGCGCTCGGAGCTCGCCCACGTCTCGCGCCTCAGCGCCATGGGCGAGATGGCCGCGGCGCTGGCCCATGAGCTCAACCAGCCGCTGACCGCGATCGGCAATTCGGTCGGCGCGCTGAAGCTGATGCTGGGGGACGCCAGCCGCGTCCTGGACGACGCCGCCCGGGCGCGGGTCGTGCGCGCGGCGGACCAGGCGGAGGGCCAGGCGGTGCGCGCCGGCGAGATCGTGCGGCGCCTGCGCGACTTCATCGCCCGCGGCGAGGCCGACGCCCGCATCGAGCCGCTGAACCCCCTGATCGAGGACGCGCTCGCGCTCACCCTGCCGGACGTGAAGGCCGCCCAGATCGCCGTCCAGCTCGACCTGGCCCGGGCCGCGGCGAATGTGCTCGCCGACCGGATCCAGGTGCAGCAGGTGATGGTCAACCTGATCCGCAACGCCACCGAGGCGATGCGCGGGGCGCCCGGCGCCCGCGTCCTCGCCATCGGGACCACGGTGCGCAACGGCATGGCGGAGATCGCCGTGCGCGACAGCGGTCCGGGCGTCTCGCCGGAGCTCGCCCAGCGGCTGTTCTCGCCCTTCCAGTCCACCAAGAACGACGGAATGGGCGTGGGCCTGTCGATCTGCCGCCGCATCGTCGAGGCGCATGGCGGCCGTATGTGGCTGGCGTCCTCGCAAGGCGCCGGCGCCGACTTCCGCTTCACCCTGCCCTTGGCTTCGAAGGAGTTCGCCGATGCCCAGTAGGCGCACCGTGCACATCATCGACGATGACGACGACGTGCGAGAATCGGCGACCCTGCTGCTGGAGGCCAGCGGGTACGCCGTCTTCCCCCACGCATCGGGCGTCGCGTTCCTGGAGGGCGCCGACTTCGATGTGCCGGCCTGCGTGCTGCTGGACATCCACATGCCGCGGATGGACGGCCTGGAGGTCCAGCGCCGCCTCCTCGAGCGTGGCGTGACCTTCCCGGTGGTGGTGCTGACCGGCCAGGGCGACATCTCCATCGCCGTGCAGGCGATGAAGAACGGCGCCTTCGAGTTCCTGGAGAAGCCCTATCTGAACGAGGTGCTGCTGGAGGCTGTGGCCGACGCCTTCAAGAAGCTGGAGGCGACCACCGAGGACCGCGCCGTGACCACCGACGCCCGCGAGCGGGTGGCCCGGCTGACCAAGCGGGAGATGGAGGTCCTGCAGGGCCTGCTGGCCGGCCTGCCCAACAAGCTGATCGCCTACGAGCTCGACATCAGCGTGCGCACCGTGGAGATCTACCGGGCCAACGTCATGGACAAGCTGGACGCCCGCGGGCTGTCGACCGCCGTGCGCCTGGCGCTGGCCGCGGGGGTCGAGCCCCTCACGCTCCGCCGACAGGGCTAGGACTCCGCGCGCTTCGCAGGCTTCGCCGGCCGCAGGACCGCGCCCACCGATCCGGCGATGGCGTCCTGGATCGCGGCGTAGTCCGACAGGGGCCGGTCATAGGATTGCGACCAGATCACGAAGCCGTTGTCCGCCCGCATCAGCCGGGCGGCGACCCGCAGCCGGCCGCCGAACCGCCGCACGCTGCCGTCCACCAGGTAGGCGACGCCCAGGGTCCGGGCGGCCTGGGCCGGCGAGGCGTGCTTGCCGCGAAGGCTGAACGAGGCGCGGAAGCCGGGCGTGCGCAGGCCGGGGTTCCTGCTCAGCTTGTCGATCAGGCCCTCGGTGACGTCGTCGGCCAGGGGCAGTTCGTCCATGTTCGGCGTCAAGTCGAGGAACGGCAGGACGCCCACCGTCACCGGCTGGCGCGCCGCCGCCGCGAGCTGGTTCCGCGCGACCTGGCCCTGGACCAAGAGGCCGGCGGCCAGCAGGGCGGCGACCAGGGCCGCGGCGGCGCCCCACGTCCAGCCGCGCCGGCCTTTACCCTGCGCGGGGCCGGGCGCGGCGGGTTCCTCCGTCCACGGCTCGACCCGCGCCACCAGCCGATAGCCCAGGCGGGGAACCGTGGCGATGTAACTCGGCCGGCGCGGATCGTCGCCCAGCAGCCGGCGCAGCGCGGCCACCGCCTGGTAGACCGAATCCGGGGTCACGATGACCCCGGCCCAGACCCGGTCCAGCAGCGCGTCGATGCTGACCACCTGGCCGGGATGGTCGGCGAGGTCCAGCAGCAGGCGCAGGGTGCGGGCCTCGAGGCGGACGACATCGCCGCCCCGCGACATCTGGCCGGCGGCCGGATTGACGCACCAGTCCCCGACGCGGAGCTTGGCTGTGGCGGGCGGACTCATCTCTGTCGGGCTCATATCCTGTGCGGCGCGCACGATAGCGCCGCTTCAGAACTCTTCAGAGCTTTTCAGACGCCCCTCGGGACTTGCCGGCCGGTCCGCGGCGAAGCTTCGCCATGGCCTGCGCCCCGGGCCGCGGAAGCCCTGAAGGATCGCCATGAAACCCGCCCTCGCCATGACCGTGGCCGCACTGATGGCCGCCGCCGCCCCGGCCGGCGCCCAGGTGCTCGGCCCCGAAGGGGTCCAGCCCGGGACCTATGTCCTCGACTCCAAGGAAACCCTGGTGCGCTACGCCACCGTGCACATGGGCCTGACGGAATTCTGGGGCACCTTCCCGGGGGCGACGGGCAAGCTGGTCATCGATCCCAAGGACATCGCCGCCGCCAGGCTGGACGTCACCGTGCCGGTGGTGGGCGTCGAGACCACCAACCGCGAGCTAAACGGGGAGTTCTTCTCGAACGAATTCTTCGACGGCGAGAAATTCCGGACCATGCATTTCGTCTCCACCGGCGTCACGCGCACCGGCGCGCGCACGGCGAAGGTGGCGGGCGCCCTGACCATCCACGGGGTCACCAAGCCGGTGGTGCTGGACGTCACCTTCAACGGCGCCGGCCCCAACGCCTTCAGCAAGGTCCTGACCCTGGGGTTCAAGGCCGAGGGCGTGGTCAGGCGCTCCGACTTCGGCCTCGGCAAATATGTGCCGATCGTCAGCGACGAGACCACCATCACCATCAGCGCCGCGTTCGAGAAGACGCCCTCCTGACCGCGAGCCGTTGACGCGCCACCCGCGACACGTCGTCAATCGCGGCGATCAGCGGGAGAACGGGACATGAGCGAGGGCTCCAACCGGGCGGTGCTCGCCGCGCTTGCCGGCAACGGCGCGGTGGCGCTGGCCAAGTTCGTGGCCGCCTGGATGTCCGGCTCGGCGGCCATGCTCACCGAGGCGATCCACTCGCTGGTCGACACCGTGGACGAGCTCCTGCTGCTGGTCGGCCAGAAGCGCGGGGCGCGGAAGCGCGATCCCAGCCATCCCCTGGGCTACGGCATGGAGACCTATTTCTGGTCGTTCGTCGTCGCCCTGCTGGTGTTCCTGCTGGGCGGCGTGCTGTCGATCTACGAGGGCGTGCAGCACATCCTGCATCCGCGGCCGGTGATCTCGCCCTGGGTCAGCCTTGGGGTGCTGGCCGCCGCGGCGATCTTCGAGGCGCTGTCGTTCCGGGTCGGCTTCCACGAGTACCGGCGCGTGGTGGGAGACCGGCCCGTCCGGTTCTGGGACTTCATCAAGGGCTCGAAGGACGCCAGCCTGGTCTCGGTGCTGCTGGAGGATTCCGCCGCCCTGATCGGGGTCGGCCTGGCCGCCGTGGGCGTCGTGGGTTCCGCCTTCCTGCGCGTTCCCTGGGCCGACGGCGCGGCCTCGGTGGCCATCGGGGTCCTGTTGGCCGCGGTCGCCCTGGTGCTGGCCAACGAAACCCGCAGCCTGATCGCGGGCGAGGCCGTGGCGCCCATGGTCATGGAGCGACTGGAGGAAACCCTGGCGCGCGTCGACTGCATCACCGAGCTGAAGGAGATCGCCACCCTGCACCTGGGCCCCGGCGCGATCCTGGTGGCGCTGACGCTGGCCTTCCGCGCCAAGTCGACGACGGAGATGCTGAACACCGCCGTGTTCGAGATCACCCAGTGCCTGCAGGCCACCGACGGCAGAATCGCCTATGTCTATGTGCGTCCGTTCCGGCCCCAGGGATAGCATCGCGGCCGGAGCGGCGGTCCCGCTTGAGGGCGGGCCGACCCAACGGGCGGCGGAGGGACGAGATTGCGACTGGAGTCCGGCGCCTCGCCGCCAAGGCCCGCCTTGGCGTTTCGCGTCGGGGTCACCGGCCATCGCCGGCTGAAACCGGCCGCGCTCGGGCGGCTGCGGGAGGAGATCGCGGGACTGCTGGCCGCGGTGTCGCGGGAAGTCGCCGCCGTGCAGGCGGCCGACGCGCAGGTCTACAGTCCAGAGCCCGCGAGGCTCAGCGTCGCCTCGCAACTGGCGGTGGGCGCCGACCAGCTCGCCGCGCGGATCGCGCTCGACCAGGGATTCACCCACCGCGCCATCCTGCCGCTGGGCGTCAGGGCCTACCGGATGGACTTCGAGGGGGCCGACGCCCATGCCTTCGATGAGCTGCTGGGGCTCTCCGACCACGTCTGGCGGGTGCCCGCCAACCGGGATTCGCGGGAGCACTGCTATGCGCTGGCCGGCGAGGCCACCGTGGCCCAGAGCGACGTGCTGCTGGCCGTGTGGGACGGCGAAGCCGCCCGCGGCCGCGGCGGCACCGCCGAGGTGGTGGACTACGCCATCCGCCGCGGGGTCCCGGTCCTGCATCTGGACGCCGGCGGCGAGCTCCCGGCGCGGGCCCTCTGGTCGGCGCTGGGAGGCCTCTCGCCCCAGGGCCTCGACCGGCGCAACGCGCCCGCGCGGCCCCTCACCGAGGCGACGCTCAGGGACATCGTCACGGCGCTCCTGGCCCCACCCGCCGAGGAGGAGGAGCGCCACGACCTGACGCTCTTCCTGAAGGAGCGCGCGCCGCTGGTTCGGCTGCGCCTGGAGTATCCGCTGCTGCTGGCCCTCACCGGCGTGCAGGCGCTTCGCCGCCGGCACGTCATCACCCAGGACTACCTGCGGGCCACCGAGGCCGACTGGCGAAGCTTCTTCAGCCATCCGCTGGCGGGAACCGACGGGACCCGGCAGGGCCTGGCGGGGCTCGAACAGGCCTTCGCCTGGGCCGACGGGCTCGGCGACCACTTCGCCCAGTCCTACCGCGGGGCGCTCACCTTCAACTACGCCGCGGCGGCGCTGGCGGTGATGATGGCGCTGGTCGGCATCCTCGCGCCGCGAGCGGGTTTCGCCCTGCAGGCCGGCGAGCTGCTGGCCGTGCTGCTCCTGATCGGCAACACCAACCTCGGCAACAGCCGGGCCTGGCACCGCCGCTGGCTGGACTACCGGTTCCTGGCCGAGCAGCTGCGGCCGATGCGCAGCCTGGCGCTGCTGGGGGTGGCGATCCCCGAGCGCTATGTCCACACCCGCGCCGCGCCGCCGGACCGCTGGACCGACTGGTACGCCGCGGCCATCTGGCGGGGCATCGGGCCGCCGCCGCCGATCCCGGACTCCCGCGCGCTGAAAGGCCTGGTGGAGCACCTCACCCACGAGGACGTGGACGAGCAGGTGGCCTACAATGTGCGCGCCGCCCGCCGCATGCACGAGCTGGACCACCGGCTGCACCTGGTCGGCACGGCGCTGTTCTACGTGACCACCGGCTTGAGCATCGCCGCGCTCATCGCCTTCGCCCTGCACAGCAGCGTGCCGCACACCGAGGCGCGGACGATGACCTTCCTGTCGGCGACCCTGCCCACCATCGCCGCCGCCGTCTTCGGCATCCGCGGCCAGGGGGACTTCGAGGCCGCCTCCGGCCGTGCGGCGGAGACCGCCGAGCGCCTCGCCCGCGTCGCCGCCCAGTTGCGCGAGCATCCCGCCGACATCGTGCTCGCCTCCCGCGGCTTCGAGGACGCCGCCCAGATCATGCTGGCCGACCTCGGCGACTGGCACGTGAGCTACCGCCACCGCAAGCTGGTGATCCCGGGCTGAGCACCTGGGCGACCGCAGGGATTGTCCGAAAGCGCGATGGCTGCACGCTGGCAAAACGCGCCCAGTCCGGCAATGTGCGCGCCACGGATGGAGACTCACGTACGTGGCCACCTATCTCTGGATCGCGCTCGGCAGCGCCCTGGGCGGCGTGGCGCGGTTTGGCTGTTCGAGCCTGGTCGCCAACTGGTTCGGCCAGACCTTTCCCTGGGGCACCCTGCTGGTGAACGTCCTGGGCTCCTTCGTCATCGGCTTCTTCGCGACCCTGACCGGCCCGGACGGCCGGGTGCTGGTGCCGGGCGACGCGCGCCAGTTCGTCATGGTGGGCCTCTGCGGCGGCTACACCACCTTCTCGTCCTTCAGCCTGCAGACCCTGACCCTCGTGCAGGACGGGGAGATCGCGCGCGCCGGGCTGAACGTCGCCGGTTCGGTCGTGCTATGTCTGGCCTCGGTGTGGCTGGGCTATGTCGCGGCCGCGGCGCTCAATGCGGTGAAGGGGAGCTGACCGATGCAGGCGCCGCAATCCGCCGTCCTCCTGCGCATCTATACCGAGGAAGGCCGGCACGACGGCCACAGGCCGCTCTACGAGGCGATCGTGATGAAGGCCCGTGAGCTGGGCCTGGCGGGCGCGACCGTGCTGCGCGGGCCGATGGGGTTTGGGCAGTCCAGCACCATCCACAGCGCCAAGATCCTCGACCTTTCGGCCCAGCTGCCCCTGGTGATCGAGATCGTCGACAGCGAGGACAAGGTGCAGCTGCTGCTGAGGGCGATGGACGACATGCGCGACATCGGCCTGGTGACCACCGAGAAGGTGGAGGTCGTGCACTACGGCGGGGCAGGCAGCCCCTGACGGCGGGCGGCTGCCGGCGACGGGCATTGCATGGCTGGTGCCCCCGGTCGGACTCGAACCGACACCCCTTTCGGGACCGGATTTTGAGTCACACAGGTCCGTTTCTAAGTCCTGAATTATAAAGGATATTTTATGGACCACAAGCGAACTGTGTAAGTAACTGTGTAAGTCCGAGCGGGAGGCTCGCGAGCCCGATGCTGACTCAAAGACGCCTTTGCGAAGGTCCGGTCCGGGGCGGAATGGGTCGACCCTCCCAACCGGGTGCGAGTTAATGCGCTCGCGGAGGACGCGCGGGTGCTGGCCGCGGTGGAGCGAATCGCATCAAAGTCGCTGTGCGACCGGTGGCTCAGGGTGCCCGCGCGCAGGGTTCGCGGACTTGGCACCGCCGCCCTCATCACGCCTCGCGTTCTCTCGTCCCCTCCTGGTGCGCAATGCCCCGCAAGCCCAAGCCTGTCCGCCTCGAAGACCGCTTTGAGTTTCTTGGGGACGCCGTCGCGGCTGGTGATGCGACCACGCTTCGGGCGGCGCTCTACGAGGTGGAGGAGATCGCATCCGGCAGGGAGCTGACGCTCAAGCTCTGGCGCAGGACAGGCGGCCAATCCGACCAGGACCTGCGTGAGCTCTGGCGCCACGAGATGCGCCAGATCAGCCGCTTGATGGCCCATGCTGGCGCGGCCGAGGTGATTGTCAACGTTGTGGGGCTGGTGGAGGACCCGGAGTTCTTCGGCTTGATCCTCGATCGCGTCGGGCGGCCACTGCTGGACAAGCGGGCCCAGGTTCCGAAGGGACATTGGCTGCGCCTCTTGGATGCGCCCCGTCCGCGGTCGCTGTTCTGGCGCAACATCGCCCGCGTCGTGGCCGCGCTCGGCCTGATCCACGGCCAGGGGCTCGTCCATGGGGCCGTCTCGCAGACCACCATCATGACGGAGGGGGCCGACGTTCCGGACTTCCAGCTCGGCGGCTTCGAATGGTCGCTCGCCCTGGCCGACGAGAGGATCGGCGAGGACGCGCACGCCAAGGTCAGCGCCGTCGCTGCGGTCCTGCGACCGCCCAGCTATTCGTTCGCCGAGGACTGGCGCCGCCTGGGATTGATTATCGCCGAGTGTCTCGGCGTGCGGGCGGGATCGCAGAACCTCATCGGGCCGGACGGGCGTTTCAAGCCGGACGCCATCCTGACCGTCGGCGAGCGCCGCCTGTTGAAGCGGCTGCTCACTCCGGCCCGTGGCGATCAGCTCGACGCCCGCACGATCGGCCAGTCGATCGAAGATCTACTGGTGGGCCTGTCCCGGAGCGCCACGACGCGCGCCGGCAGTCTGATCCTGGCCTTCGAGGCCAGCGCTGGGCTGGGGCCCTGCGTCTACGACGCGACCGACGGCGCCATCGCGGTCGACGAGTACGCCGCCCAGCTGACCTGGGTGCGGAACGAACTCGATGCGGGCGCCACGCTGCTCGTGCCGCGCAAGTTCGATCCCGGACGTAGCACGCTGCGGCTGGTGACGGGGCGGTTCATCTGCGAGCTCAAGGCCGCGTTGCGCGACGGGGTCCCGGCCTGGGACGTGGTCATATGCCATCGTGTCCATCGGCGTGGGCCTGAGCTCTTCCACCGACGGGGGGAAGAGGAGCACACGCTGTCGCAGCCCCTGCTGGTGGCGCGCGGCACGCGCGACGCGGAACACCAGCGCCAGAAGCTGGGCCCCGACGCCCTGGACTGGAGCGCGTTCGCGCAGTCGGCGCCGCCCAACCGCGACACCGAGATCTCGCAGGTGATCGACGCGCTCTTCGTCGCTCAGCTCGTCGAGGGGGTGGTCAAGGCGAGCGAGGCCTATCCGATCGAGATTCTCCATCGCGGCCGCGAGAACGGCCGCCCGATCGTGACCCTTCGCGCACTGCCCAACAGCGAGCGCGACAAGGTCGCGCGCAAGCTCGGCCTGACCGAGGGGGAGGTGGCGCTACGCCGCCTGTTCGATGAGGAGGAGCGCGAGCCGGACGTCCGCTGGCGCTTCAGCCGCAGCAACGCCATGCGCGCGTCGCGGGCCTTCGACATCGGCGTGAACTTCCTGGGCACGGCCGACCACAAGGGTAAGCACGGCTACCGCTTCGAGCTCGACGACGAACTCCCCGACGACGTGCGCACGCTGTTCCTGCGGCCGGTCAGCGACAACGGTTCCGAGCAGGTCATGGCGCGCCGGCTCCGCATCCTGAAGTCGCTCGAAAGCCGGGTCGACTTGGCTGAAATGCTCACCAACCCCTGGCGCGCCCGCCGCGACAGCGGCGAGACCCTCACCGACGCGGACCGTGCATCCGAAGGATTCAAGGAGCTGGATGCGCCGAAGCAGGAAGCCCTGATCGCCGCATTCGAGATCGCGCCCACCTTTCTCGTCGTGGGGCCGCCCGGGGTCGGCAAAACGCGCCTGGCGACCGAGGTGGTCACGCGCAAGTTCGGCTCCGAACGCGCCAGCCGCATTCTCGTCAGCGCGCAGGGCCACGACGCCCTGAACCACCTGCAGGAGAAGGTGCAGACGGCCCTCGGCGTGGCCCGGCTGGACGACCTGCTGGTCGTCCGGTCCGCGACGCCCGAACGCCAGACCAGCCGGCCGGAGGAAGTTCAGGTCCGAGCGCTCAGCCTCCTGGAGCAGCTGGAGGCGAGCCCCGGCCTTGCCGAACTCCAGCCGCAGATCCGGGCCCGCGTCCGCGAACTTCGCGAGGCGGTTCGGACCTTCATCCAGAACAAGGCCGCGCTGCAGGCGGGCGACCGACGCGGCCTTGGCGCGCTGGCCCACCTGCTGCTGGAAGCCGCCGACGTCGTGATCTCAACGGTGAACTCGCCGGACGTGGAACGTCTGGTCGAGGCGCGCGAGCAATTCGACTGGGTGATCATCGAAGAGGCGGCGCGGGCGACGGGCCCGGAACTTACCGGCGCGCTAATGCTCTCAGGGCGCCGGCTCCTGATTGGCGACCACAACCAGCTGCCGGCCTACGACTCCGAGCGGATGCTGATGATCCTCGGCAACCACAGCTTGGTGGATCTGGCCCTGAAACAGGCCCGCGACTGGCTGCAGCCCATGCTCGAGGACGACGACGAGGCCCGTCTAGAAGGGCTCCTTTCGGCGGACCCAATGGTGCTGCGCGCGGCGGCCGAGCGTGCGAGCCGCCTGTTCGCGCCCTTCCAGACCCTGGTGGAGGAGGACAAGGCGCTCAGCCGCAACCGGTCGGGACACCGGCCCATCGCGGCGACCCTGACCGAACAGCGGCGGATGCACCCGGCCATCGCCGACCTAGTATCCACCACTTTCTACGGCGGGGCGCTCACGACGGCGGCGTCACGTCACCGGGCTGTGAAGACGGACAAGCCGAAGCTGATCCATAGCGGACCGTTGAGCGCTTCGCCGGTGCTCGTAGTCGACTTCCCGCATGTGAGCGCGCCGGTCGAAGGCGAACCGTCGGGCCGCGAAGATCGCCGCAAGCGCTTCAACGCCGACGAGGGCCAATCCGTCGTGGATGTGCTGCGCCACGTGCGAGCGGCCGACGGGAAGAGCCCCACGCTGGCAGTCCTGTCGCCTTACCGGGCCCAGGTTGATGCGCTGCAGGCGCGTATCGCCGCCGAGATGAAAGGGGCATTGGCCCACCTCGCGTCGTTCCGTTCCGTACGGGCCGACGGCGGCTTCGTGGGCACGGTGGACTCATTCCAGGGGAGCGAGGCCGATCTCGTGATCCTCTCCCTCGTGCGGAACAATCCTCGCGTCGGCTTCGGCGCGGTCGGCTTCCTGCGCGATCGCCGGCGTATGAACGTGGCGCTCAGCCGCGCAAAGAAGCAGCTGGTCATCGTGGGCAGCCTCGCGTTCCTTCGCGAGGCCGTGCGGGGTGTCAATCCCGACGGCGCCGAGCATGAGCTCGCTTTTCTCACCACAATGACGGGCGTGATCGATCGCATGGCGCGAGCCGACCCTGACGGCCTCGCCCGCAAGATCCGACCATCGGTCCTGCGGAGCGCCGCATGAGCGTCCTCATCGCCATTCCCGTGGCTCGGTTCTCGTGCCGTGTCATCATCGAGACGTCCCGCGCCTGGAGCGTCGTCGACGAGGCCCTGCTGCTCGCGATCACCCGCGAGCCCGCCACCATGCGGGCCCTGGCGGAGAGCCTGAACCTGCCGCATCAGGTCGTGGTGGCGTCGCTCGGCCGCCTCATGCGCTTCCGCCTCGTGGAGATTTCGTTGACGGATGCGGGCTCCGCCTTCCAGCTCAGCCCCTTCGGACAACGTTCGGTCACTAGCGGCAATCCGCTACCGGTATTTCCGAAGCGAAGCTCCAAGCGCGTGAGCTTCGTCGTGGATTATGCCACCGGCGACTTTTTCCCCGCCGCCCAGGTGCGCATCGTGACACCGCGCGGCCTCGAGAAGGAGGCCGACGCCAGTGCCGAGATCCGGTTCGTGACGGTGGATGGCGGCGGCCCATCGCTCGACCAGGAAGCCAATCTGGCGCGCCTCACTGAGATCGCGGCCCGCGGCTGGGACGAACAGGTCGCCGCAGTGGATTCCCGCACCGCTTCCCTCCGCCAGGACGACTTCATGGTATTCCGGGTCGTCGACGGGGCCGTGCCCAACATTCCGGAGAAGGCGGGCCAACCGCTTCGCCGTCTGATCGCCCAGGCCGCGGCCCGAGCGCCCGGTACGACCAAGGTCGCCGTGACCTATGCCGGCCTATGCGAGGCGCCGCTGGAACTGGCCGCGACTCACCACTGCGACTTCCGGCCTGAGGACCTGGTGATCGGCGGCGCCGCCCACCGCGACTGCCTGGGTGATATGCTGGAGCGCGCACACCGGCGCATGATCATCCACTCCACCTTCCTCGACGCGAAGCGGTTCGACGTGCTGCTGCCGAAGATCCGAGAGGCCTGCGAGCGGGGCGTGCGGTTCGACATCCTATGGGGCGACAACGACGACGAGGAGAACCCAACCCGCTCGACCCTGGACGCAATCGCAATCTGCGAAAGGATCCACAAGGATCCCGAGCTTCGAGGCGCCATCCGCTTCCACCTGAACAGCACCGGGTCGCACGCCAAGATCCTGCTGCTCGACACCGAGCACGACGGCTGGGTCGCCGCCGTCGGGTCCTGTAACTGGTTCTCGTCCCCCTTCAACGCCGTCGAAATCTCTGTCGTGCTGCGGGACCAGCACCTCGTCGCCGACGTCTGCCGCGTGCTGCAGCGGATGGCCGCCCGCCGCGGCGTCGCCGACGATCTGGCGTACGAACTGGCGATCACCGTGAACGACCTGCGTCGGGAGGAGCCGAAGGGCGGTCCGTATATGGTGTCGCTGGTCGTGGGCTCGGCCCACGAGGACGCGGTGGCGCGGGCTTCGCAGGAGGCCACGCGGCGCATGTTCGTGGGCTGCGATCGCCTGGGCTCGACGGTGCGTCCGGGCGCCTTGATGCAAGGCGAGAGGGCCGCCGAGCGCAGGGTCGACGTCTCGATCCTATACACGGTGCCGGCCGGCCCCCTGAAGAAGCGCCACGCGCGGGCGCTGAGGGCCGAAGCGGCCACGAACGGCGTGCGGCTGGACCAAGCCGCGCAGATGCGGCTCCACGGCAAGTTCCTGGCCTGGGACGACGACGACCTGGTGGTCACGAGCCTCAACTGGACCTCGGGTTCAGTCGTCGCCGATGCGCCGTGGAACGACATCGGCGTCCACATTCGGGCATCAGGGATCGCGGAGATCGCCCGCACGAGACTGGCGGCGTTCTATCCCGATCACTTCCAGGCGGTTTCGGAGGTCGAAGCCTAGTCGGCCCGCAAGGCCAAGGTCGCCCGCCGAACAAGCTCGCGGGTCAGTGCGCGCATGAGGCCCGCAAGGTTCGCCAGGATCTGGTCCTCTTCCGGACTCGAGTACGGCGACACGAGTTCGCCATGCATCACCCGGTTGCGCACGCTGATCCAGGCTTCGACCTGATCACGACGGCCGACCCCGGTGGCGACGAGGTCCAACAGGGCGCGCTGGACCGAGAGCTGGTCGAGACTCGCGATGCGGCTTCTGGCCGCGTCCACGAAGCGCCTGCGGGTGGCGTTGTTCAGCCCTGCGGGTCCGGTCCAGGTGTCGAGATGGCTGAGAAGGTGCTGCAGCGCCTCCGCATCGGCGTCGGGTCGGAGCGCGCCGCGCGGCACCAGGAGACGAAGCAAACCTTCGATACTGCTGGCCAGGGTCATGGCGATGACCCATCGCGACCCCCGCGCGGCTTGGATCGCTTGGTCGTAGTACTCCGTCACCGTGTGGTTCTCGAAGGCACCCCCGTGGGCGACCAGCGCCAGGAGGCCCGCGTAGAGCTCGAAGAAGCCCGCAGCGTTGTACAGGCGATCGTCTTCGATCCACAGTGCCAGCCATGTCGAATCCGGCGTCCAGCGCGGCGACGGCCGCAGCGTCAGGCGCGATCGGCCTTCCGGGAAGTGGCGACCGAAGAGCCGCGGATACACCAGTTGGCCGAAGAGGATCCGCAACGGCTCGCCGAGCCAGTTCTCGGCGTAGGGCGCTAGGAACGGCGCTTGGAACGGCACGCTCAGGGTGAGGATGTCCTGGTCGAAGTCGAACGCGAAGGTTACCGGCGCACCCAGGACGTGCAGCACGCGCGACCTGAGGCCGAGGCCTCCTTCGGTGGGCGGCAGGAACCGGCCGAGCATCAGCGAAGCGGCGTAGTCAGGCGGAATGAGAAAGCGCGCCTCGCTCCGGCCCTGCTGGGGCGCACCATCGTGTTCGGCACCGAACGAGTCACAGCGCCCCCAGATGCGCCACGGGGCCGCGTCCACGTCGACCTCCGGGATCGTCCAGCCGCCGCTCCAGTCTTGGCCCTGCGCATCGCGCATCTCGAGACGGAACCGGTTGAGGCCGTCGTAACGATCCTCGCGCAGCCGATTGATCGCCCGAAGGGTGTGCCCGAGGTCCGGGGGCATCCCCCGGATCTCGTAGGTGAACTCGCGCTCGGACACGATGCGCAGTTCTCCTTCGCCAGCGATGATCGGAGGCTCGTGGTCACGCGCCAGCAGCTCCATGTGTGGGAAGCTGAACACCGCGGCGCCGCGGAGATGGGCGGTGAGGTCGATGGAGGGCATTCGTTTGTCTTGGGATCGTGCGTTGCCGTTCGACGTGCGCAGCGAAGCCGGAAATGCGATGTCGGCACGATGATTACGAACGTACCGACCGCCGCCGATCTGACGACGATCAGCCTGCAACTCTACTTCAACGCCTGGGGCGACGTCGCCAAGGTCGTCACGGAATTTCGAGACATCGAGCCGTTCGACTCCGAGGGAAATCCCGATTGGAGCGGCTACATTGAAGCTGCACAGAGCGAGCTTCAGGCGACTTACACGCTGATCCTCCAGAGCCAGGAGATCGGTCTGAAGGCGCTGATCGCCGACGTTAGCCCCTTCCTCCTGATCAAGCGACACGAGGCACGGCCAATCCGCGCCGGTTCCAACGAGTTCGACTTCTCAGACTTCGCGACGATCGACGCCGCGGATCTGGTACGGGTGCACAACACCTTCTGCGCCACAAGCCTGTCGCCGGGGTTCGCCGAGGAGTTCGACAAGCTGCGGCGCGCCCGCAACAAAATCGCTCACCTCGGACTCTTCAATGATCGTCTCGAACCGCTGGCCATCCTCGATCTGCTCTTCCGGCAATACCGCGAACTCTACCCGGGTCGCAGGTGGCTGGTCGACCGCCTGTACTACGCATCGAAGCACCGCTTCGCCGGCTATGATTTCGGGGGCAACTGGTCCGAGACGGGAGCCGTCCTCCAGGAGCTCTGGCAGGCGTTGCCCGAGTTGACGCCCGAACAGTATGAGGTCGTGTTCGGACGCCGGCCCGAAGAGCCGCGCTTCATCTGCCCGCCATGCGGACACGCGCTCGAAAGACACCAAGAGGGGAACGAACCGTACCAGACCGATGTCCCCACGGCGTTCATGGATGGTGGAGACCATGTGGTTTGCGCCTTGTGCCTGCAGCGGACGCCGGTCGCACGGCGCGGGTGCCCGAGTGAGGACTGCGAGGGCGACGTAATCGCCGGGAACGCCGAGTGGAACGGGCTCTGCCTAACCTGCGGTCTGACGCCGGAGGACGTCGCCGAGCGTTAGCGCGGATCGATTTGACCGAGGACCAATATGGAAGCGCCACCAGGCGGCGCTGACGAAGAGGGTGTGCGCCGCCTCCCGTCTGCACGGGAAAGGGCGATCGGAGGGCACCAACAGCGCCCCTCGGCTCAGCCGCCAACCGTCGTGAGTGAGCTCTGACGCCACCGACTATCCCCAGCAACGGTCGGCAGGTCTCCCAAGGATGGGGTTGGCAGTAGCGCTCAGGCCGAAGCCGGGCCTTACCCTGATCTCGGAAAGCCTGGCAGTGAGCCGTGGTCCCGCGCCGATGAGCTGGTGCGCAAACACCCGCCCGTGGGGTGGTCGCGGCGCACTCCATGCCCGGCTCGCCAGCCTAACGCCGCGCCGTCCTCAGCCCCCACCGGCCAAGGCGACCGCACCGGCGCCCACTGCTCCGGCCCCTAACTCACGTTTCCTCGGAAGGCTCGTTCGCTGGACTGCTAGGCGGGTCCTTCAGCCAGGTTTCCGCCAAGGCGGCGCGCGCGCGGGCCAGGTCGCCCAGGTCGCCGAACAGCCGCTCAAAGCTTGACCGAAGGGTCTGGGCGTCAAGTTGTGTGATCGCATCTCCGGTCGCCAGGTCGAAGTCCTGCAGCGCCATGACGATTATGGTGACGAGCTTGTTGTCGGCGCAACGCACAGCGAATTCCGGAGACCCAATCTCCAGCGCCACGAGGATGGCGTGAGGATCCACGCCCACGGCAGTGGCAAAGTCATGGATGCGGTCGACGTAAAGTGGCCCCTTGCCCGCTTCGAAGTGTTCGTAGGTGCGCGGGCGCATGCCCATGCGGCGCGCCACGTCCGGCTGCAGCAAGGCCCGCCGACGCCGCAGTCCCTTAAGGGCGCGCGCAAGCCAACCCGGTCGCGGTATGGGGTCGTGGGCGGCGGTCCCCATGGTTGTTGCCGAGCCTCAACTTAAGCTTGTTAGAGGTTGTTTCTACAGCTTCCGGAGTGCAGGCAAAGGGTGGGGCGCAGCCCTATCGCGTAGAATCGTCTGCGAGCGTGATTCAGGCCACGTTTTCGGCGCCGTGTGCGGAACAATCCGCAACCGTATTGCGGATTTGCGGGCCTCTCGATGGGCCCGGGTCACCCGATTCGCCGACGAGGAGCGCGAGCTTGCGGGCGGAAGCTCCGAGGCCCCGGCGGGCGGTGCTTCGAGGGGCTCAGAATGCCAAGCTCCCGAGCCCGCACCACCGCCTGCACCCGTGTGTGGACGCCCAGGGCATCGAAGATCCTCGAAAGGTGCCATTCAACCGTTCGTCGCGACAAGTCGAGGATCGTTCCGATATCGCCCGAGCTCTTGCCGTCCTGGACAAAGCCAAGGATTTCGAGCTGTCGAGCGTTGAAGTTCGGGGCGGGCCACGGGTCGTCATGCGGCCGGCCAAAATCGGCAGATGTGTCCATCTTACGCCTCACGCTACAAGACCAGGCGATTGTTTCGAAGGTCGCCAATGCGCCTGCCAAAAAATATATGATCTACTCGAATAGTTCCTTCGAAGATGTCCGAGCGAGAATTTCCGCAATGCCATTGCGGATGACCGCCAAAGACTTGGCGAATACATCGTACATTTTCATGGAGCGGACCGCTCGCCCCTGCGCGACCGGTAAGGTCCCGAGTATCCGGTCGGGAACCCTCTGAGTCACAAAGCCGGCGTCGGTGGTGGCGTCCAGGGCTCGTGAGCAGGACGTCTCGTCTTCCCGGAGCGTCCCGTGGTCCTCGCGCTGTCCATCCTTGTCGGTCTCGCCCATCAGTGCGCGCCGACCGTGGCTCCTGAGACCTTGCTGGCCGTCGTCCAGGCGGAGAGCGACTTCGATCCGCTGGTGGTCGCGGTCAATGGCGCGCCCCGCCAGGTTCTGCACCCGGCTACCCCGGACGCGGCGGCGGTGATCGCGACCCACCTGATCGGCGAGGGCAAGAGCGCCGATCTCGGCCTCGGCCAGATCAACAGCCGCAACCTGGCGCCGCTCCGCCTCACGGTGGCCGACGCCTTCGATCCCTGCCGCAACCTGGCCGCCAGCGCCCAGGTGCTGCAGGCCGGCTACCTGCGCGCCGCGCTGGCGCCGGGCGACGAACAGGTGGGCCTGCGCACCGCCTTCTCCTTCTACAACACCGGCGACCCCGCGCGCGGTTTCCGAAATGGTTACGTCGATCGGGTCCGCCGCGCCGCCGCCAAGGTCGTCCCGGCGCTGCGATCGACCGCCGCGTCGCCGCCGCACGTGCCCGCACCGCCGGCCTGGGACATGTTCGCGCGTCCGGCCGCAGCCGCCCTGCAAGTCTTCTGATCCTCGAACCCGGAGCCTCCCTTGACCCCTAAGCTAGCCCGCACTGCCTCCTGCCTCGCGCTGGGCGCCGTCCTCGCCGCGGCGTTCGCCTCGCCGGCGTTCGCCCAGACCGCGTCGTCGGTCGGCGGCAACCTGGGGACGTCCATCCAGAATGTGATCGATCTGCTCAACAACAACGTCATCCGCGGCCTGGCCGTCCTGGCGGTGATCGTCACAGGTGTCGCCTGGATGTTCGGCCACGTCGACCTGCGCCGCGCCGGCACGGTGGTCTTGGGCATCGTGGTGATCTTCGGGGCCGCGACGATCGTCGACCTGATCACCGGCGGGTCGGGCGCCTAACGATGACCCACGAGTCCGAAGAGCGTCTGGTCGAGGACACCCTGTTCCTCGCGTGCACGCGGCCCGCGATGATCGCCGGCGTGCCGATGGAGGCGATGGGCGTCAACCTAATGGTGACCACCGTGGCCTTCCTCGCCGGCCACAGCCTGCTCTACCTACTGGCGGCCCCGGCGGTGCATCTGGTGCTGGCCGCGATCTGCAAGACCGACCACAACGCCTTCCGGCTGCTCTACCTCTATATCGACACCAAGGGCCGGGCCCGCAACACCGCTTTGTGGGGTGGCAGCTCCGCGGCGCCCTTGCCGCTAGTCCGCCGGTTCGCGGCGGCGGAGCTCCGCCGTGGCTGAGGCAGGACTTCGCAAGCGCGAGCTTTCGGCGGATGGTCAGCTGCCCTATGCGCGGCACGTCACCGAGACCGTGGTCGCCCTGGACAGTGGGGCCTTGATGATGAGCTTCCGGCTGGCCGGCGCGAGCTTCGAGACCGCCGACATCCGCGACCTCAACGACTGGCACGGCAAGCTGAACGGCGCCTGGCGAAACCTGGCCGACGACCGGATGGCTGTGTGGCATCACCTCGTTCGCCGCGAGCAGGCCGCCGGTCCGTCGGGCGCCTTCCGCTCGGCGTTCGCGGCCGATCTCGACGCCGCCTACCGCGCGCGGCTGGGCGGCGGGCGGATGTTTGTCAACGAGCTCTACCTCACCTTGGTGCTGCACCCCGGACGCAGCGCCGCCGACCGAGCGGCGGGCTGGCTGGCGAAAGCGCGCGGCGCAAGTCCCGCTGCAACAGACCCGGCCGCAGACCTCAAGCGCCTTCAGGATGCTGGCCGCGACCTGTGCGCCCATCTCGGGCGCTACGGCCCGCAGCCGCTCGGCCTCTACGCCGATCAAGGTCTGTGGTTCTCGCAGCCTATGGAGCTGTTGCGCCTGGTGTTGACCGGCCGGTTCGAGCGCGTCCCGCTCATCCGCGGCCATCTCGGCTCAGCGCTCTACACGGCGCGGCTGATCTTCGGCCGGGAGGCCCTGGAGATCCGCGAGCCGGGCGAGGCGCGCTACGCTGCGATCCTCGGGGTGAAGGAGTATCCGGCCACCACGCGGCCCGGCCTCTGGAACGGCCTCCTCTCGGGGCGCTTCCCGCTGGTTGCCAGCCAATCCTTCAGCTTCCTCTCCAAGGCTGCGGCCCAGGTCGTAATGAGCCGCAAGCAGAACCAGATGCTGAGCGCTCGCGATCGGGCGGGATCGCAGGTGGCCGGGCTGGCCGACGCCCTCGACGACCTCACCTCCAACCGCTTTGTAATGGGCGACCACCAGGCCTCGGTGCTGGTCTATGGCGAGACCCCAGCGGCCCTGGCCGACCACCTGTCGCGGGCTCGCGCCGAGCTGGCCGACGCCGGCCTGGTGGTCGCGCGCGAAGACTTGGCGCTGGAGGCGGCCTTCTGGGCGCAGTTCCCCGGCAACTTCCGCCATCGCGCCCGGCCGGCCGCGATCAATTCGCGCAATTTCGCGGCGCTCGCCCCGCTGCACACCCATCCCAGCGGCCGGGCTGCCGGCAACCACTGGGGCGACGCCGTGGCGTTGCTGCGCACGGCGGCCGGATCGCCGTTCCACTTCAACTTTCACGTGGGCGACCTCGGTCACACCTTCATCTGCGGGCCGTCGGGCTCGGGCAAGACCGTGGTCCAGAACTTCATGCTGGCGCAGCTGGAGAAGCTCGGCGTCCAGCAGGTGTTCATCGACAAGGACCGGGGCGCGGAACTCTTCGTTCGGGCCTGCGGCGGCGCCTATCTGACGCTGCGCAACGGCGAGCCCACCGGCTTCGCACCGTTCAAGGCGTTGGACTACACGCCCGCGAACCGGGCCTTCCTCGCGGGCCTGGTGAAGGCCCTCGTGAGCCCGAGCGCGCCGCTCTCCGCCCAAGACGCACGCGCCATCGCCGAGGCCATCGACGCGCTGGCGCCGATGCCGGCCGCCAAGCGCTCGCTTGCGGCTCTGCGTGTGCTGTTGGGGCAGCGCGACGCCGGCGGGATCGGCGCGCGCCTGGACCGCTGGGTGCGAGGCGGGGCGCTGGGCTGGGTGTTGGACAACGAGCGCGACGCCCTCGACTTCAGCGTCCGGCTGACCGGGTTCGACATGACCCATGTACTCGATCACGCCGAGGTCCGCGGTCCGGTCATGCTCTACCTGTTCCACCGGCTGGCCGGGCTGGTGGACGGCCGCCGCCTGGTGGTCGACATCGACGAGTTCTGGAAAGCCCTGGATGACGAGGCCTTTCGCGCGCTCGCACAGGACGGACTGAAGACCTACCGCAAGCAGAACGCCTTGATGCTGCTGGGCACCCAGTCGCCGGCCGATGTGCTGCGGTCGCCGATCGCCCACACCGTGCTCGAGCAATGCGCGACCAAGATCTTCCTGCCCAACCCGCACGCCAACGCCCGCGACTACATCGAAGGCTTCGGCCTGACCCAGCGGGAGTTCGACCTTGTGCGGGACGAGCTGACCCCGCAGTCGCGCCGGTTCCTGGTCAAGCAGGGGCTCGACTCCGTGGTCGCCGAATTGGACCTCACCGGGCTCGACGACGCCCTGGCGATCCTGTCGGGCCGTACCGAGACCGTCGAACTGCTCGACCGGTTGCGCGCCGTCCACGGCGACGCGCCGGCGGCCTGGCTGTCCCACTTCCATCAGCAAAGGAGCGCCGCATGAACCGCTTCGTCCGGGCCGCCACCGCGGCCATCCTGGCCCTGACCGCCTCGGCCGCCCGTGCCCAGGAGATCGTCTACGACCCCACCAACTACGGGAAGATGATCGAGCAGGCCGAGACCGGGCTGAAGCAGTTGCAGCAGCTCCAGAGCCAGGTGCAGCAGGCGCAGCGACTCTACGACGGCTTCAACCAGGCCTCCGGGGTCAACAGCCTGGCGACCTTGCTGGAATCTCCGCAGCTGCGCGCCGTCCTGCCCGACGCCGCGAGCTTCATCAGCGCCGGCAACGGCAATCTGAGGGCCCTGGGCCGGATCGGCGCCCGCGCGACGCAGATCCGTAACGGCAGCCGGATCTACACCGCCGCCCACCCCGACGCGTACAGCCAGGCGCTGGACGCCGCCGGCGCCCGCGCCGCGCTCAACCTCGCGCTCGGCGAGCGCGTCACAGACGCCGGCACGCAGCGCCTGGCCGGCCTGCAACAGCTGCAGGCCTCCCTCGACACCGCCCCGGACGCGCGCGCGGTGATGGACCTGCAGGCCCGCCTCACCGCCGAACAGGCGATGATCGCCAACGACCAGATGAAGCTGCAGGGGCTGGCCATCTCTCAGTCCGCGCAGGACCGGCTGGCGGCGCAGCAACAGCAGGAGCGGGCCGCGGCCGCCTCCGACGCGCGGCTGGCCGCCTACAAGGCCGCCTTCCAATGACCCGTGAGATCGTCATTGCGGCCGGTGTCCTTCTGCTCGCCGCGTGCGGCGCGCCAATCCGGACCTACGCCTGGTACAAGGCCCACCCCGGCGATGCCGCCGCGGCCGCCGCGGCCTGTGGACCGCGCCGCTCCCAAGATTGCGCCAACGCCGAGAGGGCTGTGGCCGACGCCGCCTCGGACCGCCGGTTGAACGCCTACCGGAAGGCGTTCTGATGGCCGGGACCTTCTCCATCTTCGAGCCGGCCTACACCTTTGTGGACGGCAAGCTGGACGCTTTCCTGGGTCAGCGCCTGGGCGATGTGCTGGCCCAGGTTGCTGGGCCGCTGCGCGCGGCCCTGGTGCTCTACGTCCTGCTCTACGGTTTCGCGATCCTGCGCGGCGCGATCAGCGAGCCCTTCATGGACTTCGCGGTCCGCAGCCTGAAGCTGGCCTTCATCGTCATGCTGGCGACCACCGCGGCCTATTCCACCTATGTGACCACACCCTTGTTCCACACCCTTCCGGACGCCTTGACCCAGGCGATCAGCGGCGCCGCGACTCCGGACATCGGCGCGGCGTTCGACCAGTTCTTCGCCCGCGGCGCCTATCTCGGGGAGAAGATCGCCCGGACTGGCAGCCCGGTGGACCTGGGCCTTACGTGATGGCCGGCGCCGTCTACATCGTCGGCGCCCTGGCCGCGGCCCTCGGCTTCGGGGTCGTGATGGTGGCGAAGGTCGCGCTCGCCCTGCTCGTCGCGCTGGGCCCGATCTTCGTCGCCTGCGCCCTGTTCGATGCCAGTCGACGGTTCTTCTTCGGCTGGCTGTCGCAGGCGGTGAACTATGTGGTCCTCTTTGACCTGATCATCACCGTCTTCCAGATGATCCTGTCCCTGGTGGCGGACCGCTGGGGCGCCATCGACGGCCAGGACCCGATGGCGGCCGGGCTGCTGTTCATGGCGCTCTGCCTGCTGGCGGCGATCTTCTTCCTGCAGACCCCGGCGATCGCGGCCGGCATCGCCGGCGGGGCCAGCGCCGGGTTGGCCGATTTCGGCAACGCCGCGGCGATGGGCGTCAAAGGCCTCACCCCCGGACGCCTGGGGGGTGAGGGAACGCGCGGGGGCGCAACCCAAGTGCCAAAGACCGGCGGCTCCTTGCGGCCAGTTTCCAGCAAAATCTGACGAGGACCCTTTCCGTGTATCGACGTCTCCTGACGGGCGGACTGTGCCTGGCGCTTGGCGCCTGCGCGACGACATCCCCCCAGACCCTCCCGAAGTGTGACGGCCAGCATCGCCGTCCCGCAAACCCCAACGGCTCGGTGCTGCTGGTGCCCGCCATGGTCGGCAAGCCGGGCGCGCCGGCCGTCGCCGCGCCGCCCGCCGCGTCCGGCCCGAGCTTCGCCCCCTGCGGAGACCGGTCATGACCGGTGTTGCCACCCCCGACCTCAAGATCTATTTCGACGACGCGCGCCGGTGGGATGAGGACCGCTTGAAGAGCGCGCTCCGCTCGCGCCGCCTGGCGTGGAGCGTCGCGGCCGTAGCCGGTCTCCTAGCGAGCGCCGCGGTGTGCGCGGTCGCCATGCTCACGCCGCTGAAGCGGGTGGAGCCTTTCGTGGTGCGCGTCGACAACGCCACCGGCGCCGTCGATGTGATGACCGCCCTCTCAAGGACGGACCGCGTCAGCGCCAACGAGGCGGTCAGCAAGTACTTCCTCGGCCAGTATGTCCGGGCGCGTGAGACCTGGCTGCCGCCGGCCGCGGAGGCGAACTTCCGGCAGGTGTCGATCATGTCGACGCCCGCCGAACAGGAGCGCTGGGCGGCCTTCTTCCGGCCCGCCAACCCGGCCAGTCCGCAGGTCGCCCTGGGCGCCGCCAATTCCGCCGAAGTGGAAATCCGCGCGATCAGCTTCGTGAACGCCCGGGTCGCCAGCGTCCGCTTCCGCAAGACCGTCCACCAGGGCCAGGCGCAAGCGGCGGGCGATTGGATCGCCACGCTCACCTTCGCCTACACCAAGGCGCCGATGGCCGAGGCCGACCGGCTGCGCAATCCACTGGGCTTCCAGGTCGCCAGCTACCGCGCCGACCCGGAGGTGGTCCAATGACCGCGCGCCCGTTTGCCCCCGGCCTCGCGATCGTTGCGGTAGCCCTGACCCTAACAGCGGCGACGCCAGCGCTCGCCGTGGAGGTCCCCAAGGCCGGCCTTTCCGACCCGCGCATAAAGACCGTCGACTACGACCCTTCGCAGGTGGTGCGGTTGGTGGGAATCTTCCGAACCGCCACCCAGATCGTCTTCGCCGCCGACGAGACCGTGCAGCATGTCGCCCTGGGCGACTCCTCGGCCTGGGAAGTGGCGGCGGACAAGAACGTCCTCTTCATCAAGCCCAAGGCCAAGGGCGCGCCCACCGACCTGATCGTCACCACCGAGCATGGGGGCGAGACCCGCAGTTACGTCTTCGACCTGGTCACCCAGGCGAGGGCTAAGCGCCAGGAGAGCTATTTTGTCCTGCGCTTCCGCTATCCGGCCGATGACAAGCAGCGCGCCCAGGCGGTGGTCAGCGCCGTCGAGGCGGCGCTGCAGAAGAAGCTCCTGGAGCTGAAACTGGAGCGCGGCGCGGTGGAAGGCGTCCGCAACTTGGCCTATTCCGAGCAGGGTCCGGCCGACCTGCAGCCGTCGGAGGTCTCTGACAACGGCCGCTTCACCGTGCTGCGCTTCCCCGGCGCCCAGGCGGTGCCGGCGATCTACACCGTCGCCCCCAACGGCTCCGAAGCGCTGGCCGCCTTCGATGTGCGCGGCGAGTTTGTGGTGGTCCACGCCATCGCGCCCGGCCTGCGCCTGCGTCGCGGCCGCGAGGTTCTGTGCATCACCAACGATGCCTACCGCCCCTTCGGCGCGCCGACCGGCGTCCTCACCGCCGCCCCGGACGTGGCGCGCACCGACCAAAGGAGCCATCCATGACCGAGCCGGAGATCAATCCTGCCGCGCCTGACGCGCCCACAGCCATCGCCGGCGAGCGGACCATCTCGCCGATCGCCGGCCGCTTCGGCGCTGGCAAGACCGGTAAGGCCGTGGCGGTGCTGGCGCTCGCCGCCGGCTGCGGCGTCTTCTTTCTGGCCACTGGCCGCCACCACGCCGCCAAGGCCGCCGAGCCCCAGGCGCCGGCCCGCCAGGTGGTGCCCTTCGAGCCGGCGGCGCCCGCGCCGACGCTGGCGAACCCAGGATCTGATGTCCCGGCCCTCGCGCCGGGCGCACCGCCAGCCTCGGGGGCGGACGCATCCGCCGTTCCGCCGCCCCCGGGCAAGGCCGAGGCCACGCAACGGGCGCAGCAGCTGCAGACCAGCCGCGCCGCGCCGATCCTGGCCTACAGCCGGGGTGGCGAGTCAGCCGCCGTGACCGGACCGATCGTCCCAGCGATCCTGCCGCGTGGGGTCGCCGGCGAGGCCACCGAGCTCGACCAGCTGCGGCGCGCCTCGACCGTGGGCATGGCGCACGCCACCCGCTTGCCGGACCGCAGCTACCTCATCCTCGCCGGGACCTCGATCCCCTGCGTGCTGCAGACAGCCATGGACACCTCGACGCCGGGCTATGTCAGCTGCGTGGTGCCCACCGACGTCTACTCCGACAACGGTGCGGTCGTGCTGCTGGAGAAGGGCGCCAAGGTGCTGGGCGAGTACCGCGGCGGACCCAAGGCAGGGCAGAACCGGCTGTTCGTGCTGTGGACCCGAGCCGTCACCCCGGCCGGGGTGGCGATCTCGCTGGCCTCTCCGGCCACCGACGCTATGGGCCGGTCCGGCTTCGACGGCGACCTCGACAACCACTTCTGGCAGCGGTTCGGCGGTGCGGTGATGCTGTCGGTGATCGATGGCGGCTTCTCCGCCGCCGCCCGCGGGTCCGGCGGGATCAACGTCCAGCTGCCGTCGAACGCCGCCAACACGGCCCTGCAGAGCTCGATCAATATCCCGCCGACCCTGCGCAAGGGGGCGGGCGCCGAGGTGGCGATCTTCGCCGCCCAGGACTTCGACTTCTCCGGCGTCTACGGCGTGAAGGCGCGCTGAGGCGATGGGCGACACCGCCGTCCTGCAGCACTACTTGGCGCCGCTCCGGCCGTTGCTGGCCGACGACGATGTGACCGAGCTGGTGATCAACCGGCCGGGCGAGATCGGCGTGGAAGGCCGCCAAGGTTGGCGCTGGCACAACGCCCCGGAGCTGAACGCCGGCGCGCTCGGCCACCTGGCCGTCGCCGCCGCAGCGTTCACGGCCCAAGACGTCGGGCCCGCCACGCCGACCTGCTCGACGTCGCTGCCGGACGGCGAGCGCTGCCAGATCGTCCTGCCGCCGGCCGCCCAGCACCCGTCGATTACCGTGCGCAAGCCGTCCCGCCGCGTGCTCGAGGTCGCCGACTTCGCCGCCGCCGGGCTCTTCGACCGGGTCGCCGTGGCCGGCCGCGACCTGACGGATCTGGACACGCGCCTTCTGGCGCTACGCGACGCGGGCGATTGGCCCGGCTTCTTCCGCGCGGCGGTGGAGGGCCGGCGCAACATCCTGATCTCCGGCGCCACCGGTTCCGGCAAGACCACGCTCGCCAAGGGGCTGATCCGCTTCATCCCTGACCACGAACGGCTGCTGACCATCGAGGACGCGCGCGAGCTGGTGGTCCCACACCGCAACGCCGTCCACCTGCTCTATTCCAAGGACGGCCAGGGGCTGGCGCAGGTCGGCCCCAAGCAGTTGCTGGAAAGCGCGCTCCGCATGCGGCCGGACCGCATCCTGTTGCAGGAGCTGCGCGACGCCAGCGCCTTCTTCTACCTGCGCAACGTCAACTCCGGGCACCCAGGCTCGATCACCACGGTCCACGCCGATTCCGCCGCGCTGGCCTTCGAGCAGCTCACCCTGCTGGTGAAGGAGAGCGAGGGCGGCCGCTCGCTCGCTCGCGAGGACATCCACGCCCTTCTGCGCCAGCTGGTCGACATCGTCGTCCAGATGACGCGGGAGGGCGGCCGCTTCCGCATCTCCGAGGTCTGGTATGAGCCGGTTCGCAAGCGCGCCCTGGCCGCTTAAGGCCGCCTATGCCGGCACGCTCGGCACGGCGGCGTTGGGCCTGCTGGGCGCCGTCACGCTCACCGTGGCCCTGGCCGGCCTCAAGCGTCTGTCGCCGCAACTGGACGCAGCCGCGGTCCCGGCCTGGTTCTGGTACTTTCGCCATGACCCGCAGGTGCGGCGATGGCTGGCGATCGGGGCAACCACCACGGTCACCGGGGCGCTCGCCGTGGCCATGGGCGTCGTCCGCAGGCTGCGGCCTCCGCTGCATGGCGCGGCGCGGTGGGCGTCCGAGCCGGAGATCCGGCGCGCCGGCTTCCGGTCCCCGGGCGGGCTGTTGCTGGGGCGGCAAGGCGGGCGGTTGCTGCAGTTTGGCGGGCCGGAGCACGTCCTGCTCTATGCCCCGACCCGCACCGGCAAGGGCGTGGGCGTGGTGATCCCCAACCTGCTGGCCTGGCCGGACTCGGTGGTGGTCCTCGACGTCAAGCGCGAGAACTGGGAGGCCTCCGCCGGCTTCCGCGCCGCGCACGGACAGGCGGTCTTTCTGTTCGATCCTCTCGACGCGGAAGGCCGGACCGCCCGCTACAATCCGCTCGGCCACATCCGCCGCGGCGATCCCATCGAGGTGCTGGACGAGCTCCAGAAGCTGGCGGTGATGCTGTTCCCCGCGCCGCCGGGCGCCGACCCGTTCTGGGCGGAAGCCGCCCGCACCGGCTTCATTGGGGTCGGGGCCTACATCGCCGAGACGCGCGAGCGGACCTTCAGCCTGGGCGCGATCTACGCCGAGCTCACCCGCGGCGACGCGCGTGCCCGGCTGGGCGCGGCGGCCGCGACACGCGCCGCCGAAGGCCGGGCGCTGTCCCTGGGCTGCGCCAACGCCCTGGCCGACTTCGCGTCGTCCTCGGAGAACACCTTCGCTTCGATAAGGCAGACCCTCACGAGTCGGATGAATCTGTGGCTCAATCCCCGGGTCTGCGCCGCCACCGAGGACAGCGACTTCGACCTGCGCCAGCTGCGCAGCCGCCGGATGTCGATCTACTTGGCGGTCACGCCGGACAACCTCACCCGCGTCGCCCCGCTTTACAATTTGCTCTTCCAGCAGCTCGTGGACCTCAACACCCGCGAGCGTCCGGTCGGCGGCCGCCACCCGATCCCGGTGCTCCTGCTCCTCGACGAGTTCGCGCGGCTGGGCCACGCCGAGGTCCTGGCCAAGGCCTTCGCCTTCGTCGCCGGCTATGGCCTGCGCCTGCTCCCGGTCCTGCAGAGCCCGAGCCAGCTGCGCGCCGAGTACGGTCCGGACCTGGCCCAGGAGATCATCGCCAACTGCGCGGCGGAGATTGCCTTCGCGCCCAAGGAACTGAAGGTGGCGCAGGAGCTTTCGGAGCGTCTCGGCGCCTACACCTACAAGGCCCGTTCCCAGAGCGCGCCGACCCTCCTCAGCAAGGGCAACCGCAGCACAAACGAGAGCGACCAGCGCCGCCTCCTGAACCTGCCGCAAGAACTCCTGCAGATGCCTCAGGACCGCCTGCTGGTCCTCCACGCCGGCCTGCCGCCGATCCGCGGCCGCAAGATCGTCTATTGGCGCGAGCGCCTGTTCACCCGCCGCGTCCGGCCCCCGCCCCAGGTCGCCGCCCGCCCCATCGCCCAGCCGCTAACGGCTACGCCAGCCGCCGACCCGCTGGTGATGCAACTCGGCCCCCTCGCGGTCTCCGAGGCGGAGACCCTGGCGCCCCTGCCGCCGATCGGCGCCAGCGCCGAGGCGGTGGAAGATTGGGTCGACCGCTACCTCGACGCGGCGGCGACCGTCCCGACCAAGGAGGCCGTCCATGGCTGATCCCTCCAATTCCGTCGGCGCCGTGGGCGCCCGCATCCCCGGAACCCCCGGCGACGTGCCCGAGCGCCTGGCCCGCCGGTATTTCACCGAGGCGCGCGCCCGCGAGCATCGCTTCTACCTGGACGCCCAGGTGAAGACGCCGGTCTTCGTAGACCGCGGCCGCAGACTGATCGCACCCCGGTCCGACCCCAACGCCGTGCGCGACATGGTCGCCATCGCCCAGCACCGGGGTTGGTCCCTCGTGGAAGTCCGCGGAACGCCCGGCTTCCGCCGCGAAGCCTGGCTGGCCGGCCGCACCCTCGACCTCGAAGTGCGCGGCTACCAGCCGACCCAGCGCGACCTTCAGGAACTCGACCGCCGGCGCGAGGGCCACACCCGCCTCGACGCCCGCCTCAAGGAGCTGGAGCGCGGCGTGGCCGCGGGCGGCAGCCACCGGGGCGCCGCCGACCGACTCAAAGTCGTCGAGGCGGTGGTGAAGAGCCGCATCGCCGAGCCCGCCACGCAGGACCGCGTCCTTCATCGGGCCCGTGAGCGGGTCGCCGAATTGCTGGAACGCGGCGAGCGCTTCGATGTGCCGCAACGCCCGCCAGCGCGCGATCTCAAACTCAAGGAGCGCCATCACACCCGATGATGGATTGGACGTACGGGCGAGCTTTTTCAACAACTTAGTCAGGCTCGTGTGGAAATCCTGTGCACGCGGTTCTCGCAAAATCTCGCACGTGCTCGCAGGTTTGGTTCGTTCGGCCGGACTTTGGAACGTAAGTCGGAACGGCCGCTCCTGACTGAGGCCGTCCAAAAAACTCGCGCGGACGAACAGGCCGCGCAAGATTCTACCGCCAGCCGAGCTTGAGCCAAGCCTTGCATGCGCGAGGCTAATGGTCGGGATACAGGGCAAGCTGTTGCGTCGAAAATTGCGCGGTCCGGGTTCTTACACAACCTCGACTTAGGGCTGACCTTTGCCGGGTCCGCTTGGATGCGACCGCTCCCGATAGAGCAGGCCCTCGGGTATGGGCTCGGCGCCAGCAGTGAGTGTGGCTGGCTTCACGTCATGGGGGCCCAGGATGTGAAAGACCGCCGCACCGCCCGCGAGCAGGTAGTCGGCGATGATCCGCCGGTGGCATCGCCACCAGAGGACTTCCGCACACATGATCGTGCAGGTGCGTTCGCGGGCCTGGGCGATCAATTCGGCGAGCCCTTCCCCGAATGGCGGCGTCAGCGCGTAGTCCGCGTAGTTCCGGAAACTTCTATTTCGCCAGAGCGTGTTCGGCGAAACTTCGGGGTTGGCCTGGCGTCCGCGCAATCCACCCAAGGCCGCGATGTGGCGATACCCGATTTGCCGTTCGCCGAGAGCGTCCGGAAGGGCATCGCTGTTAAACTGCGGGTTTGCGCGGGACCGCGGCATCTTGCGGACGTCGACGATCATGTCGGCTCCGACCGCTTGCAGGAGATCGGCGACCTCCTCAACAGACCGCGTGGAGTGCCCGATGGTGAAGAATGGCCGAATCTCACTCTCGGCGTCGGCAAACATGTCAATGATCCCGGCCCGGCGCACACCGCTTCCGCTAAACATAGGATATCACCGCGGCCATCGCGCTGGCCGTTGTGATGTCGTGCCCTGAGATGTGAGTGCTTAGGAACGAGGGGCTCTTCTCAAGCTGTGAAACCAACGTCCTCACCAAGCGTCTCCGATAGTGCTCCGCTGGCGGCCTTGCTCGCGGATATTCGCGCCTGTCGCGCCTGCGCCGGCGAACTCGCTCACGAACCGCGGCCCGTGGTGTGGGTGAAGCCCGAAACGCGCCTGCTGATTTGCGGACAGGCGCCTGGCCGTCGCGTGCATGAGAGTGGGCTGCCGTTCGACGATCCTTCCGGTGACCGGTTGCGCGACTGGCTTGGGGTGGATCGTGACACCTTCTACGCAGATCCACGGATCGGCGTCGCGGCCATGGCCTTCTGCTTCCCGGGCACAAATCCAGAGGGTGGCGACTATCCGCCGCCGCCGCGCTGCGCCGCGCTATGGCGACGGCCCCTCCTGGCGCGTTTGCCTGCCGTCGAGCTGACGCTCCTGGTTGGGGTCTATGCTCAGCGGTGGGCGCTGCAGGCCGCCGCGAAGCGCTCCATGACCGCCACCGTCGCCGCGTGGCGTGAGTACGTCCCCTTGACGATCCCGATGCCGCATCCCTCATGGCGCACCACGTCGTGGCTACGAAAGAACCCGTGGTTCGAGACCGAAGTTCTTCCCTACTCGCGCGGCCGGGTCGCCGAGATACTGGCCAGATGAAGCGCCGAGGCGTTGACGAGCTGCTTAGCGGGCGAGCTTTGATCGAGGCCCAAGACAACGATCTTGCCTGTCACCACCGCAGTCGGCCAAAGGATCGATGTAAAGCCGGTCGCTACGGCGACTTTTTGCACTCCGTTCGCAGCGTAGGTTATGACGCCACCGCCGATCGCTCCCCCGATCTTCTTTCCCCATAACCTCTGGCCGTTGAGGGCATCGACCACGTAGAAGTTCCCGCCCATATCGCCGAAGAACACGATGCCGCCGGCCGTCGGCGTCATGCCGCTTTGGATCGGGTAGTTGGACTTCAGCCGCCATTTCCAAGCACCCGTGTCCGCGTCGGCGGCGTAGACCCATCCCGCCCAGTGTCCGAACGAGTCGGGTGTCCCGTAGGTGGAATATGGGTTGATCGTCGCCATTGCGGACCACGCTTTGCCCGATTTGACGGCCTGAATTCCTTTGTCGTTCTGCAACTTCACCGTTGCGCACCAGTCGACTTCACCGATGAGGATGAGGTTGGTCTGAGGGTCGTAGGCCGGGCCGTTCCATTCGGCGCCGCCCACCGTACCTGGACAGAAATGGACAGCCTTTCCAACCGCGAAAGGCTCGGCGGCGTTCTCGATCCGGGTGACCGGCGTGCGGTAGAGCATTGCGTCGGTGGCGAGGTCGAAGCCGTAGAGGTGCCCATCCTTGGGCGCGACCGAAAGCAGCTTCCTTCCACCCCTGGTCTGGATCACCGAGGGCGCGTTCGAGACATCCCAGTCGTGCCAGTCCTTGGGCACGAGCTTGAAATGGTTTCGGTAGGCGCCGGTCATCGCATCGAGCACAACGACGGACCCGGAATAGAGATTCCCGCCCTCGCGCGGACCGGTGGCGAAGTCGGGCGCCGGATTGCCGCCAGGCACGTATAGAAGGCCAGTGGTCGGGTCGAGCGTGTAGGACGTCCATGTCGCCCCGCCGGTAATCGGTGTGCCCGACGCGTTCTTCCATGTTGAACCGTCGAGCGGCGTGGCGCCTTGGGGCCCACGGACCGGATCACCGGCCCGTCGGGGGACCAAGTAGAATTCCCACACTATCTTTCCGGTCTTGGCGTCGAGCGCATACATGCGCCCCTTCACACCCTTGTTGTCTCCACCGGCATTGCCGATGAACACGAGACCGTTCCAGGCGATCGGAGCGGCAGGGGTCGACTCGCCAATCTTGGGGTCCGCGACCGTCGTTGCCCACACGCGCTTGCCGGTCTTGAAGTCGTAAGCCAGCACCCGCCCGTCCTCGGTGCCGCGGAACAACAAGCCGTTCATGTAGGCTGCGCCACGATTGACCGCGAGGACGCTCGCGGGCTTATAATTTTCGCTGGTCCGCCAATTCTGGCGACAGGTGGCAGGATCGAGCGAGAAAATATCGTGTTCGGTTGTCCCGATCAGCGCGCCATTAATCATGATTAGCCCGGTCTCAAAGCTGGTGTATTGCTTGGTGTCGTAACTACAAATCACTCTCAGGCGCGCGGCATTAGTTGTGTTTATCTGGGAGAGCTGAGAGTAGCGCTCCGACGTGAGGGTTTTGTTGTAACTCGGCCAATCTCCCGCGGATGGGGTTGGCAGGGGCGCTGAGGCCGAAACCGGCAGAACAACCGAGGGCGCACCCGTTGACGTCGCCGCCAGTTCGGTCGTCGTCGTGCCTGTCGGCGCCGACAGCGACAGGAAATAGTTTGCGGCCAGCCCGCCGAGGGGGACCGCCTTATCCCAGTAGACATAGAGCGCGCCGCAGCCGGCCACGACTGTCACGGCCACTGCGCCGCCCAGCAGGAGAAGCTTGTTTTTCATGACTGCGGCCGCCATCCGCCCGCATAGCTGAGGTCGATGGCCAAAAACGGGAGCACTCTCCGCATTCCGGGAAGCCGGAACGCACCACCTTGCCTCCCGGGCACCTTCCGGTCGAAGAGAATCTCCGGGCTAGCTCCGCTTGAGCTGAGGTGTTTCTGCGTCGGTCGATGGGACGAAGTCAGAAGGGCTTTGTAGGAATTTCCAGCCCCGTCCCATCTCGCGCTAGTTCCAGGGAAAAAAGATCGCAACACGATCTTTTCACGCCCACAACGGCTCTCTGGCTATTTTGGTTCCAAGAGGGCAGGCGCCCGCCAGTATGATCGGCTCAATCTGGAAAGACAGACCGAAACAGTCCGAGGATCTCCCTCGTTGAAGCCCCGGATAATGCAGTCAAGGTTTGGGTGGATGCTTCCCGGGACGCTGGGCCGGGCGCTGCTTCGGCATGATCACATGCGGATCGAGGGGCCAGTAACGGCGGCCCTCAGTCGCCTCGAGGTTGGCGTGCAGCGGCCGGTGCACATAGGGAAATAGCACGCCGGCGGAGAGGCCCCAAATCAGGAAAGCGACAAGAAAGCCCACCGCAGCGCTGCCTCCCGCCATCGCCGTCTGTTGGATCAGGGGGAGAGCCACAACCGGCGCGGCGATCCAAAGGACGAAGCCGTATGCGAGTCCAATGAGCCAGCCTGCGCGCCGGTCGTTCGCAGCTCGTTGGAAGACCGCGCCATACAATAGGCCTGCGAGGATGAAGGCGGCGAGCATGAGCGCCGCGGTCCAAACCCTCGACAGGCCGAAGATGTCATCGACGACCACATGAAAGGAGCCGAAGCCGACGAACGCCAGGGCGCCGGGAACGGTCGCCACCAGGCCGGTGATCGCACCCGCCAGCAAGGGACGCTGCGTCGGACCGGGGTCATAGCCGTGGGCGCGCACGAAGCTGATCATCGCAGGAGCTCTTTCAGGGCGGGGCATTCCCGAATTGCTGGCTCCTCGCGGAAGGTCTCGATCAGATGCCTGTAGGCCTGCGCAACCGAGCGCGGGTCACGGTTCAGATCGAACAGGCCGACCGGGCTTACGTTGCCGAGCGCCTGGCCAAGGCCGATATCCCAGTCGACCTGGTCCGTGAGGCTGTACCAGGTGAAACCCACGACCGGCACGCCAGCGGCCTGGATCAGCCGAACATTGTACCATTGACGCCATAACCAGCTCGGGGCCGCACGCGCGTCCATGACATTGGTCTCGGTGTGCATCATCGGACGGCGGTAGCGCTCCCAATACTGACCCGCGACGACATACCATCCGAAGAGCTCGCCGAGCGCTTCCGGGTGGCCATTCGTGTCGATGAGTTGCTCATTCCAGAGATAGTAGTCGATGCCGAGTATGGCGCGCCGTGGCGTCTCCTGGGCCATGAACCAGGCGTACTCCTCGTCCGACATCCCATGATCGCGCAAATGGACGCGCATGGTCTCGTCGACCGGATGGGCGTAAAGTAGGTCGAGCGTCAGGAAACGCCGTTGATTTTCGAAGTCTGCGATTCGAACGATCTCAGGGTCAGGCGAAGCGGCCTGGTAGAACTCGCCACTCTCACTGTTCACGAAAACCGCATCGGGGCGCTCCCGCGAGATCGCCTGCATCATCAGGATGTTGCTCTTCGCCAGGTGGCGCACCGCGGTGAGGAAGGACCGCTCATCCTGTCGCTGCTCATTCCAGACGCCATTTAGGGCGCTGAGCTTGGCGCAGACATACATCTCGTTTACCGGCGTGTAGAAGCGGACCCAGGGATATCGCTTCGCGAAAGCGGCGGCATAGGCGCAGAGCGCGTCAGGCACTTCTGGGTTCTGGAAATTTCCCAACCAGTTCGGCAGGCCGAAGTGGCATAGATCGACGATCGGGATAATTCCCCATTCGCGCATCGCCGCCATGACCTCGTCGGTGAACGACCAGTCGTAGCGGTCCGGGCCTTGAAAGGTCAGGTGCAGGGGTGGCCCGTAGCGCAGGTGACTGAGCCCCAGTTCCACGCATAGTTGAAAGTCGGTTTGCCAGCGCCGGTAGTGGCCTGTCGCCGCCATCTGGTCGCGGCGCCAGCGACCGCCCTCGATGGTGGGGTAGCTACACTCGATGCCGGTGGCGAAAATGAACGCGCTCTCTGGCCGCGCCGGGAGTTTGCGCGGCGCGGGTCGCCTCTTCTTACGCGCTGGCGTCGGGGTCTTTGGTCGGTCGGCGGCATAGCCGACGGGGTGAGTGTAGAGGGCGCCCATGACCGCACCGAAGACGAGGTGGCCGAGCAACAGACCGCCTCGCTCGGGCCAGCTTGTCTCGGCCACCAACTGCCACGGGCGGATGTGCAAGACTCTCGCGGAGCCGTGCATCGCCTGGAGCTGTGGATAGACGACGAGCATCGCTAGCGCCGCTGGAATGAGCGCGAAGACGAGCCCCTGCCACACTGGTCGCCACGCCAGTACGGACCAGAAGAAGTAGGCATAGAACACCGCCCAGATCACCCCGACCAGCGTGTGCAGGAGCATTCCGGCTGTCCACCACGCCCAGGTGGGCCCGTCCGGTGTCACCACCGAGCCCAGAGCCCGCACGATGTCCACCAACGGCAGGCCGGCGAGAAGCAGGAGCCGCAGCACGATCTCCCAAGCGATCGCGGCCGCCGCGCCGGCGAGGATCGCCCTGTGGATGGAAACGATGCGGATCACCGCGTCAGCGCCGTTCGCACGGCCACGGGAACATGGGTCTCACGGCGTTGCGCCGAACACGGACGGGCAGCGCCGACGCGTCGATCTCCCCAATCCGGCGCCGACAGGAAACGCCTGGACGGCCCCTGATCGGGGACGATTCCACCTTGGCGATTGAAGGCGCCGCGCACGCAACGACCGAATTCGGGTTTCAACTCGGGTAAGCGGTGGAAGCCGCATTCGGCGGCTCCGGCATGGCCGGCTTGTCCAGTTGCACAGTGGCGTGACGCTTGCGGTACGCGGCCACGAGAGTCGGGACGACCTGACCTTTTCGCACTTCCTGGGCCATGTGCTGAACGCCATGCACGAGGTCCGTCGCCGCCGTCTTAACGAAGGCCCGCACTTGGCCGGCCTGCAGCGACGGCGCGTCTGCCCGATAGACGCCGTGCGCCGGCTCGACGCCGACGCCGGTGTCATAGACAAGCTTTCCGCCCAGGTACGCGGTGTAAGCCACGATTCCGATCCCAGCCGCGCCAGCGCCAAGGTAGAGGGTGCTGGGCCGCCGATGCGACGCGCGCCAGATCGCCATGGCCGTGGCCGCGAGGGTCGCGACAAGGTTCAGGTTGCGATGGGTGATCAGCATCTCACGAGACTCACCCTCGACGTTGACCTCCTCCCCCGCGATGAGACCGCTGGCGACGGCGCCGAGCGCGCCGATCGCCGCGACACAGATCGCCTTTTGCCCGAACGACAGAAGCGTTCGGTTGCTGGTCGCACGGCCGAGGAAATCCGCGCCGACCGCCAGCGGCAACAGAGCGACAGGAAGGTGGACGAGGGCGGGATGCATCTGTTGAAGGCGAATAGCCATCTGGGCGGCTCCTGCATGATCCGTGAACACCTCGCGCGTGCTCCGCGGACGAGATTGAAGGTAGGCGATCAACGAGTCCGGCGAACTCGGGAAATGCGCTTTGAAGGGCGCCCCAACACGAGGCCTCTCAGCACGACGGCGTCATTGTGGACTTCGTCATGGGCGGAATAGACAAGGGTGATCGGCTGCTTTCGCGCCAAAGCACGCAATCTGCTCAGCGGTTCGGGATGCTGGCGCACCTGCGCGGCGTAGCGCCTGCGAAACTCCTGCCAGCGCGCCGGATCGTGCCCGAACCATTTCCGCAAGGCGGTGCTGGGGGAGATATCCTTCTCCCACTGGTCCAGGGCCGCCCCGGCCTTGGAAACGCCACGCGGCCACAGGCGATCAACCAAAATCCGCAGGCCGTCACTCTCCGCCGCAGGCTCATAGGCGCGCTTCAGTTTCACATTCGCCGCGGCGACATGGCTGCTCATCGGCATCGCTCAAGATGATGTCGCCGCAACGTGTCTTGATATGCCCTCGACATTGGGGTCGCGACCTAGGTGCACGGCAACTCTTGGAACTGAAGTGATCTGCGGCGGCGCCAGTTCCTTGAGCTTCGCGGTTTGGCCAAATATATCGGAACACGATGGGATTGGGGGGGTTAAGCCCCTACGTCTCCGGCGCTGCCGGCCAGACGCCTTCCAGGAAACGTCCGTGGCCGACCAGGACATTCGATGCGTGCTCCGCGCCCGCGCCCTGAACGGTGAGCGCCCGGGCTGGAGCGAGATCGAGCGCCGGCTCTATTGGGTCGATATGCGCGCGCCCTCGTTGCACGCCTTCGACCCGGTCTCAGGCCAGGACGAATGCTGGGCGATGCCCGATTGGATCGGCTGTTACGCCTTCGCCGCCGCCGGCGGACTGGTGGTGGCGCTGAGAACCGGCCTTTTCGCCTTTGATCCCCTCGACGGGGCCCTGAGCTTCCTGGCGCCCCCGCCCTACGACCCGCGTCGGTTCTGCTTCAATGACGGCCGCTGTGACCGGCAGGGACGGTTCTATGTCGGACCGCTATATGCGCCGCTGGCGCCGCGCGACGCGCAACCGGCCGCCGCGCAATACGCACCAGTATGGCGCTATGGCGGGGCGGACCGGTGGCTGGCGGCGACGCCGCCGGTGAAGATCTCCAACGGCTTGGCCTGGAGCCCCGATGGCCGGCTCATGTACCACAGCGACACCGCGCAAAAGACGATCTGGGTCTGGACCTACGATCCCGAGACGGGCAGCGCCGAGAACCAAAGGGTCTTCGCGCGGGTCGAGCGTGGAGGTCCCGACGGCGGCCCGGACGGCGCCTGCGTCGATCGCGATGGCTACTATGTCTGCGCCGTCTGGGGCGCGGGCGAGCTGCTGCGGTACGACCCGAATGGCCGGCTGGAACGCGAGATCCGCGTGCCGACGCAATATCCGACCATGCCGGCCTTCGGCGGGGAGGATTTGGCCACCCTGTTTTTCACCTCTGCGTCCTATCCGATTCCGGAGTCGGAGCGTGGCGCCGATCCCGAGGCTGGCGGGTTGTTCGCCATGGAGGCGCCGGTTCCCGGCCTTCCGCCCGACTATTTCCAATCGATCGAGAACGGACATCCGCAATGAGCAAGATCACGGTCGGCGATTTCTTCGTCCAACGGCTGCACGACTGGGGGGTCCGGCGGATTTTCGGCTACCCCGGAGACGGCATCAACGGGGTGCTGGGCTCTCTGCAACGGGCCGAGGGCAAGATCGAGTTCATTCAGGTGCGGCACGAGGAGATGGCCGCCTTCATGGCCTGCGCCTACGCCAAGTTCACCGGTGAGATGGCGGTGTGCCTGTCGACCGGCGGGCCGGGCGCCACCCACATGATCACCGGCCTCTATGACGCCAAGCTCGACCACATGCCGGTGCTGGCGATCACCGGCCAGGCGCCACGCACGGCCCGCGGCGCCCACTACCAGCAGGAGATCAACCTCGACCGCATCTTCGCCGACGTGGCGAAGTACGTGCAGGAAATCGAGGCGCCATCGCAAATCCGCGTGGTGACCGATCGCGCGATCCGAATCGCCAAGGCCGAGAACGGCGTCGCGGTGCTGGTGATCCCCGGGGACCTCCAGGACGTGCCCTACGAGGGGCCTGAGCGCCACCACGGCTCGGTGTTCTCCGGCCTCGGCTACGCCAAGCCCAAGGTGGTCCCTTACGAGGCCGACCTGCGCCGCGCCGCGGAGGTGCTGAACGCCGGCGAGAAGGTCGCCATCCTGGTGGGCGCCGGCGCTCTCCGCGCCACGGACGAGGTGATCGCCGTCGCCGACAAGCTGCAGGCCGGCGCCGCCAAGGCCCTGCTCGGCAAGGCCGCCCTGCCCGACGACCTGCCCTGGGTGACGGGCTCGATCGGCTACCTGGGCACGGAGCCCAGCTACGAGCTGATGATGGGCTGCGACACCTTCCTGATGATCGGCTCGGGGTTCCCCTACTCGGAATTCCTGCCCGAGGAGGGCCACGCCCGCGGGGTGCAGATCGACATCGACGCCTCGATGCTCTCCATCCGCTATCCCGCCGAGGTGAACCTGCACGGCGACGCCGCCGAGACGCTGAGGCTGCTCCTGCCGATGCTCGACCAGAAGACCGACCGCGGCTGGCGCGCGCACATCGAAAAGCACGTGGTGAAATGGTGGGAGACCGCCGAGCACCGCGCCCTGCAGCCGGCCCACCCGATCAATCCGCAGCGCGTCGCTTGGGAGCTGTCGCCGCGGCTGCCGGCCAACGCCATCATCACCAGCGATTCCGGCTCCTGCGCCAACTGGTACGCCCGCGACCTGAAGATCCGCCGCGGCATGATGTGCTCGCTGTCCGGCAGCCTGGCGTCCATGGGCGCGGCCGTGCCCTATGCGATCGCCGCCAAGTTCGCCCATCCGAACCGGCCGGTGTTCGCGCTCGTAGGCGACGGCGCCATGCAGATGAGCAACATGGCCGAGCTGATCACGGTGGCCAAATACTGGAAGGACTGGGCGACGCCCAACTGGATCTGCTGCGTCTGGAACAACGAGGACCTGAACCAGGTCACCTGGGAACAGCGGGTGATGGAGGGCAATCCGCGCTTCGACGCCACCCAGCAGATCCCCGACGTGCCCTACCACAAGTTCGCCGAGCTGATCGGGCTCAAGGGCATATTCTGCGACGATCCGGACCACGTCGCCTCCGCCTGGGACGAGGCGCTCGCGGCCGACCGCCCGGTGGTGCTGGAATTCAAGACCGACCCGGAGGTGCCGCCGCTGCCCTCCCACATCAGCCTGGAGAACGCCAAGAAGTTCGCCTCGACCATCGTCAAGGGCGACTCGCGGGAGGGCTCGATGATCGCCGGCGCGGTGCGGCAGGTGCTGAGCGGAGTGCTGCCAGGCGACAGGGAATGATCCCTGCGCCGGCGAGGTCGTTCGAGCACGCGTCGCCCTGGTCCGCCGACCCGCCGGCCGCCCGGGCCCTGGGCCTGGCCGCCCTGGCCGCGGTCGGCGCGATGAGCTTGCTGCAGGTGGCCCGCGCCGTCCGGTCGCGGCCCGCACGCGCGCCGGTCCCGGCGCCGGATCCCGCCTCCGGCGAGGCGCGAGCCCTGCACGGATCGGCCGCGCTGCTCGCCGCCTCGGTGCTGGCCGACAGCGCCACGGAGCACTACCGCGGGGCGTACAAGAACCCCGGCATGTATGCGCCCCTAGTCACCTCGGCCATGACGCTGCTGGTGGGGATTTCCGGGGCGCTCGGGATGGTTGGGCGCTCGCGTCGCCGAGCGCGCGCCGGCGTCTACGCCACCGCCGGCGCCGTGGGCGCGGCGGGGACCGGATTCCACATCTTCAACCTCCTGCGCAGGCCAGGCGGCCTGAGCTGGCTCAACCTCTTCTACGCCGCCCCACCGGGCGCGCCGGCGGCGCTCTCTTTGGCGGGCCTGCTGGGCCTGGCGGCGGACCATCTGGAGGCTACACCGCCGGATGAGCCGCCGAAGCTGCTCGGCCTGCCGGCCGGCCGGGCGCTCGCGGGCCTCACCGGCCTCGGCATCGCCGGCACGGTGAGCGAGGCGGGCCTGCTGCATTTCCGGGGCGCCTTCCAGAACCCCTTCATGTTCGCCCCGGTCACCGTGCCGCCGGTCGCCGCGGGACTGATGCTGAAGGCCGCCGTCTCTGCCCAGCCGCGAGCGCCGCGCCCCGGGACCCGGACCTGGCTGGGATTGACCGCCGTCCTGGGGCTCGCCGGCGTCGGGTTCCACGCCTTTGGCGTCTCGCGCGCCATGGGCGGCTGGCGCAACTGGACCCAGAACATGATCGACGGGCCGCCGCTCCCGGCCCCGCCGAGCTTCGCCGCCCTGGCCATCGCCGCCCTCGCCGCGCTCTCGCTGATGGAGCGCGAGGATGGATGAGCCCTATGCCGGCTACGACGTGCTGGCGAAATGGGACAGCCCGTCGTTCGACCCTCTCACCCGCGAGGTCATCCGCCGACGACTCGAGGCCGTCCCCGAGCGGCGCTTCCTCACGGGCGAGGAGTTCCGCACCCTGCAGGCCATCGCCGCGCGGCTGACGGCCCAGGACGAGGGATCGGAGCCCGTCCCCATCGCCCCCTGGATCGACGCGGACCTGTTCGAGGGCCGCGGCGCGGGCTTCCGCCACGCGGATTTTCCGCCGGATCGGGAGTTCTGGCGCGCCAGCCTGACCGGGATCGAGGCCGAGGCGCGGCATCGACATGCCCAAGGCTTCGCCGACCTGCCCGTCGACGACCAGGACGCGATCCTGCGGGCCGTACAGACCGGCGACGTCGCGCCCGATCGCTTCGGGAGCCTGCCTGCGCCGCGCCTGTTCAACGCGATCCTGAGCGCCGTGGTCGGGGTCTACTACGCTCACCCGGCGGCCTGGAGCGAGATCGGCTTCGGCGGCCCGGCGAGCCCGCGGGGCTACGTTCGGATGGGCCTGGACGAGCGCGATCCGTGGGAGGCGCCGCTGTCGCGCCCTCGGCGCAGGCCATGAGCGCTCCGGAGGAACCCCGCGCCACCGACGGCCGCGCGCCGGACGTCTTCCAGCGCGGCGGCTGGCGGCCGATGCAGGCGCATCGCGATAGCGACGCGGTCGACTTCGCCATCGTCGGGGCCGGCGCGGGCGGCGCGACCCTGGCCTACCAGCTGGCGCGCAAGGGCTTCTCGGTGGTCTGTTTCGACGCTGGCCCCTACTGGCGGCCGCTGGACGACTTCGCCTCGGACGAGACCGAACAGCAGAAGCTCTACTGGACCGACCCGCGGATCACCGGCGGGACCGACCCTATCGAGCTGGGCGGCAACAACTCCGGCCGCGGCGTGGGCGGCTCCACGGTCCACTTCTCGATGATCTCCCTGCGCTGGCGGCCGGAGCGGTTCAAGGCGCGCAGCCTGATGGGCTATGGTTTCGACTGGCCGATCGCCTATCGCGACATCGCGCCCTACTACGCCCGGGCCGAACGCGCGCTCAGCGTCTCCGGCCCCGTCAGCTATCCCTGGGGGCCCAAGCGCGGCCCCTATCCCTATCGGCCGCACGAGGTGAACGCGCCCGGCCTCATCCTGGCCAGGGGCGCCGAGGCGCTGGGGATCAAGTGGGCCGCCACGCCGCTTGCGACCGTCTCGGCGCCGCGCGGGAAGTCGCCGCCTTGCGTCTACCGCGGCTTCTGCAACTTCGGCTGCTCGACAAACGCCAAGCAGAGCGCCCTGGTGGTCTGGGCCGACCGCGCAGTGAAGGCCGGCGCGGAGTTCCGCGACATGGCGATGGTCGGGCAGATCGAGACCGACGCCGCCGGGGCCAAGGTCACCGGCGTGCGCTATCACCGGCAGGGCGCCTGGCGCTTCCAGAAGGCGAGCCACGTGGTGGTCGCCGGCTACGCCATCGAGACGCCGCGCCTGCTGCTGAATTCCGCGACGGCGAAACATCCCCATGGCCTGGCCAACAGCTCCGGCCTGGTGGGCACGCACCTGATGACCCACGCGGGCCCCGGTGTCTGGGCGACGTTCCAGGAGGAGATCCGCTGGAACAAGGGGCCCCCGAACATGGCGGTGACCGAGCACTGGAACTACACCGACGAGGGCAAGGACTTCCACGGCGGCTACGCCTTCATGAGCCAGGGGCCACTGGCGCGGTCCTGGGCCCAGACGGTCGCCACGGCCCGCGGCCTCTGGGGCGAGGACCTGCGTCGGGCGATGATGGACTACAATCATGTGGCGGGTTTCGTGCCGGTCGCCGAGGTGGAACCCAACGCGGCGAATACCGTCGCCCTCGCGGACGAGACCGACCGCTACGGCCTCAGGATCCCCCGCGTGACCTTCGGCTATTCGGACAACGACCGGCGCCTGCAGGCCCACGCGGTGAAGTTCATGGGCCAGATGCTGGAGGCCGCCGGCGGCCGTGACCTGTGGACCAGCGACGACACCAGCCACCTGATGGGCACCTGCCGCATGGGTGACGATCCGGCCACCAGCGTCGTCGACGCCGATGGCCGCAGCTGGGACATCCCGAACCTGTGGATCTGCGACGGCTCGCTGTTCCCGACCAGCGGTGCGGTGAACCCCTCGCTGACCATCCAGGCCCTGGCCCTGCGCATCGGCGACCGGATCGAAAGCCTCGCCCGCCGCGGCGAACTCGCGGGGAGACCGGTTCGGTGAGCGTGATCGCGAATATCGCTGACCTGCAGGAACGCGCGCGGCGCCGGCTGCCCAAGGCGGTGTTCGACTATGTTCACGGCGGCGCCTACGACGAACTGACGCTCGCCCGCAATCGCGCCGATCTTGACGCCCTGGCGATCGAACAGCGGGTCATGCGCGACGTGTCCAAACTCGAAACGGCCACCACGATGATCGGCGACAAGGCGGTCATCCCCCTGGCAGTCGGCCCCGCGGGGATGGCCGGACTGACCTGGCCCAATGGCGAGGTTGAGACCGCCAAGGCGGCGGTCGCGTTCGGCGTTCCCTATTGCCTGTCGACCTTCTCGATCAACTCGATCGAGGACGTCGCCCAGGCGATCAAGACGCCGTTCTGGTCCCAGCTCTACATGATGAAGATCCGCTCGGTGAACGAGAGTCTGATCCGCCGCGCCCACGAGGCGAGCTGCTCCGCCCTGGTGATGACCCTCGACGTCCACGTCCACAGCCAACGGTGGGCCGATACCCGTAACGGGCTGACGTCGCCGCCGAGGGTCACGCCCTCCAACGTCGTCAACATGATGCTCAACGTCCCCTGGCTGCTTCGCATGCTGGCCAGCAAGAACCACACCTTCGCCACCATGCAGGGCGAGGTCGGTGCTCGGAACGTGTTTGAGTTGGCGGCCTGGGTCAACGAGCAGCTCAACCCCTCGATCGACCTCGAGACCATCCGGTGGGTGCGTTCGCTCTGGGACCGGAAGTTGATCCTCAAGGGGATCCTGAACGTCGATGACGCCAAGATGGCGGTCGATCTCGGGGCCGACGCGATCATCGTCTCCAACCATGGGGGCCGGCAGCTCGACAGCGCACCGTCCACGATCTCCGTGCTGCCTCAGATCGCGCGCGCCGTGGGCGACCGGATCGAGGTGCTGTTCGACGGCGGCATCCGCACCGGCTTCGATATCGTCAAGGCGATGGGCCGCGGCGCCCATGGCTGCCTGAGCGGCCGGGCCTGGCTCTATGGCCTGGCGTCGGACGGCGGTAAGGGCGTGACCTGTGCGCTGTCGCTGATTTCGCAGGAGCTGCGCGACTGCATGGCCCTGAGCGGATTGACCGACCTGCGCCAAATCCCACCCGGCGCGGTCACGGCGCAGCCGGCGCTCTGAACGCGAAGTCCACGACCGGGCCTGTCACCCGACGTTCGGCCGCGATCGGGCAATATTGACCGTGTCAGCCAGCGGAACGGCGAATGCTCCGAAGTCGTTCAATCCTACGCACAACGCGCTGAGCTTCGAGCGATGGAAAGCGCGGCGCGATCGCTGAAACGGTGAACACCGATGTCGGAAAACGATGGCGAGCAGATCGCGCTCGATGCGGTGCGACAGCTAGAGCAGGTGCGCCGAGCGGCGATCCGCGACAACGACGCGGATGCCATGGACAGGATTATGGATGAGAAATTCATCTACATAAACAGCGATGGGACGCTCTACGACAAGCACAGCTATACCCAGGCTGTGCGCTCTCACGAGCTGACCTATTCCAACGATTTTGACCTCACCGAGACAGATCACAGGGTGGACGGAGACGTGATAATCTTGGTGGGAATGATGCTCGGCCACGCCCGTCTCGCCGGCGATCAGCAGGTCTATCACCTTCGGAACATGCGGGTCTGGCGAGCGCGCGGCCCCGACTGGAGACTCTTGGCCTGGCAGTCGTCCGAAGTGTCGCGCATGCCGGTGTTTGCGACGCGACCTGCGTAGGGGCCAAATTCGTCCCACCCGCAAAGCGGGTGAAGCACCGTCGGCAAGCTTGAAACGAAGCCGCTTTGCTCAGATCGGCATTCGATAACCGTAGAACTCGTGGTCCTCGTTGTAGCCGCCTTGGCCGGCGCCCAGGTGGGCGAAGTCGCTCACGAACTCGATCGCTGCGATCCACTTGACCATCTTGAACCCCAGCTCGTTCTCGCAGCGCAAGCGAAGCGGTGCGCCGTGTAGGACGTTGAGCGGCGCGCCGTTCATCTCGTAGGCGAGGATGGTCAGCTCGTGGCGCATGTTGAACAGCTGGTGGACGTCGTAGTAGCGGCCACCGTCCGCGCCGTCGGCGAGTGAGTAGAACACCGCATAGCGCGCCTCCGGAGTCGGGCGCACGAGGTCCAGTATGTCGCGCATCGGAACGCCGCCCCACTTGGCGACGCCCGACCAGCCTTGGATGCAGAAGTGGGTGGTAATCTGCTCCTGCCTGCTCAGGGCCTTGAGATCCGCCATCGAAAATTCCCGTGGCTCCTCGACGAGGCCGCTAATCCGCAGCCGATAGGAGGCGAAGTCGTTCAACAGCAGAGCTTCGTATTCTGCGGAGGTTGGTATCGTCCCGTTCGGCCAGAAGAAGGGTGAGATGTCCTTCTCGGTGAGTTGGGATTGGGGATCGCCGTGCTCGGCGAGCGCCTTCAGCCATCCGATCATGAAGCCCCCGGTGCGCTGCACCAGGCGGGCATGCCGGACCGTGAACGGCGAGGCGAGGAGCCACGCTGTCGTCATTATAGCCATCGCCAGGAGAAACAGTGGAAACCCGGCCCAGGATTGGTTCTCGACGCCGGCGAACATGTGGTTGGTGTTCTCTCGTAGGCCGGTGACGAACACCATGATCCCATGCATCACGATGAAGGCCACGAACCACGCGAAAGAGATGAAGTGGATAGACCGCATCGCCTGCCGATTGAGCAGTCGACCCAGCCAGCCGAGCCTGTTCGAAATCGCCGGACTCTGCATCAGCCCCGTGGCGATTGAGACCGGCGCGGCCACGAACACAGTGATGAAATAGCTGAGCTGCTGAAGCCCGTTGTAGCGGGTCCAGCTATGGTCGACGGGGAAGTTCAAAGAGGCGTATTGGATTGCCGTCGATAGCGCCGCTGGGAAGACGCTCCAGGTCAACGGCACCAGCCTGCGCCATTGATCGGTGGAGAACAGCAGGACGTAGAACAGCACGCCGTTGATCACCCACAGCAGGTTGATCGAGAAATGCCACCAGCGGGCGAGGCCAAGCGAGTGGCGGACGCCGGGAATGCCCAGCCAGGCCGGTATGGTCACGGAGTCGTCCTTGGAGGTCCACACCCGGCCCTTCGGCACCGGTTTCTGGAAGCGGAACCAGTCGGTCCCCGGCGTCGAGTCCCGCCGCCAGTAGAGCCTCGGATGGTCCGCCAGGATCTGCACGCCCGCCCGGATGATGAACAACATGAAGAGCATGTTGGCGAAGTGCTGGAGTTCCAGCCACCAGGGGAAGCCGGTATCGATAGACGGGGCGCCCTGGGCGATGCCCGGGTTGGCCTTGATGAATGCCTGCACATCGGGGAGTTCGCGCAGGCTCTGGGCGATGGCGATCAGCACGACCAGGGCTGCAGCCCCGATAGGCAACGCCCACAGCACGCTGACCCAGCGCCGCCCGAGCCGCACACGCGGGACGATGCCCTCCTGTGGCGGCAGCCAGTGGCTCAGGCGCAGACGATCGTCAGCTCCGTTCAGCACCGCCTCCAACGGCTCAGGTGTCGGGAGCGTCGATGGGTGGTCGGTCATGGCTATTCGCCTTGGGGTCGATCAGCGCCTCGGGCAGACTTTGCCTTACGGCGTAGAGGGGTGAGCGCCGCGCCGAGGTGCATCGCAACGTGATCGGTCTTGCTGCTCTTAATCTCGTATTGCGGCGTCTCCGGGCTCGCGTGATGAGTGTAGCCTTTGTAGTCCAGGTCGCGGACGTGGACGGGGATGATCGTGCCGTTGACCCGGCCGGTCTCCGAATTCCAACTGACCCGATTCCCCGCCTTCAACCGTTTAGCCATCGGGTTGCGCCTCGCCGATCGACGACCGCTCATCGCGCCCAGCAGGCCGAAACGGTGCGGCGCGTTCGATGAGATCGATCATGTGGCACGCCGCATGGATCGTCAGCGGATGACGCGTGAAGCCTGGTCTTGGAGCCACGAAGGCCGCCATTTCGCGGGCGACCGCGATCTGGCGATCACTGGCTTCGGCGAACAAGGCGATCATCAGGTTCTCCAGTGCAATCACCCGGATCCGCAGATGCACCACCTCCGCGTTGCTCAACAGGGGTATGTCGGTGAGTTCCGCGTTCCCATTGATCGCGTTCTCTTCGCGCCCCTGACGACTGGCGCCCCCCTCGTTGTCCCATCTCGACAGAGCCCCCTGCCTGAGTCGCGGTGGGTCCGCGGCGGCGCGCGCTTCGTCGGGCATGAAAACCCTTTCTGAAAGCTGAGGGTTGGGCGACCTACCGCCGACGCGCTCAGCAATTCAGGGAACAGGCGGCGCCCGCCGACGTTCCGCAGCTAAACTGGCGATGCACTTGAGACCTCGCCGGAGACCCGCCCCGTACAGGGCGCCAATGCAGGGCCGCCCTTGGAAATGCGGATGAGGTGGCGATGGCCCTATGCATGGGGTCGAATCTCCCCGGCGTGAAGCGGATAGGGCGCGATGGCGGCGGGGTCGGTGGGCGCGCCGGCCAGCGCGCTCGCGAAACCGTGGTTGACGTCGCGGTGATGAGCCTCGTCGGCCTGCACCACGACGATCACGTCGCGCAGCGTCGCGCCGACCGGAAGCTTCCAATAGTCCATGGCGATCGGCGGGGCGGCGACGTTCGCGGAGCGGCCTTCGTCGATCTCCTTGAGGTACATCGCATAGCTGATCACCGCCTCCTCCTCGAAGTAGCCGACGACGCGGTGGGCGGTGCGGGCGGAGACCAGATAGAGCAGGAAGAAGCCAACGTAGAAGATGGCCTGTGCGAGTTGAATGACCAGGCGCTCGAAGAGCGTTGGCCTGGCGATTTGGATGAAGGTCATCAGATGCATGCGCTCGTTTTCCGCTTCCTCCATGAGGGTGCGGATCCAGCCGCCGTCATCGACCATGCGGCGAAGGCACGAGAGGTGGGTCAGGGTTGCACCGACCATGCCAGGGACCGCGGCAACCGTTTCCAGCACGATCGCCCGGTGGCCGTAGCGCTTGGCGAAAAAGGTGTCGGCGCAGAACCGCAGCAGCTTCGTGAAGCCAAGCGCGAAGTGATCCGAGAACCCCTCGGGCGCGTGGTGCACGATCGGTTGGGCGGCGCGCTCATCTGCGAGGCCGGCGCTGTCGGAGCTCAGGATCTTGTTGGCCGCAGGACAGTCCTCTCAGGGGCAGGCCGCAGCATTTCCACAACCGCCTCGAGGAGGCGGCGTCGCTGCGGGGTCAGGGTGGTGTCGGCGAGTTCCAGCACCGCGCCGGCGAGCGGCTCACCCAGATGACGCCCGCCGAGCTGGAAGATTTCCGCGCGCAAGGCCTGCGGTCGAACGGGCGAGAAAGGCCAACGCATGAAGGCTCCCGGAAGTGTTTCATGAGGCGTCCGGCCAAATTGTCCAGCAGGATCTGATCCCGGATGTCTTTCGCCCGGTTCAAAGTTATTATTAAGGCGGCCGGCAAATATAATATGCATTCGCGCCATTATTAACATCATTCCTCGGCGTCGGATTATGATCGGGGACGTTTTATAATTCGGGGCGTGAATATTTGGACTCGCGCGAAATCCTCGCGATCAGGCCGTGGCTCGATCCAACCGCTGGGAACCTCGATGAATGCGCCTGTTGAGCCCACGCCACTCATGACTCGCGCCGCGTGCTGCAGCCTGCTGCGAGGTGCTTTCACCTGGTCAGCGACGCCGCCAGGCGCATAACTGGGACCGCCATCCCCTCGATGACCGGCGACATCTAATTGTGCAGCCACGCTGATGAATATTTGGGGAGAGAAATCGTCGATGGATGAATAACCCATATATTATCGATCATCAAAAAAATGGCTGGATTCACGACTGATAAATCTCCGTATCGTGGAAATAATTTTAAGCTAATTTTCGGTCACTGTGTTATACGTGGCGGGTCCGCCGCTCCCAAAATCCTGTGGTGTGTGACGGAATTCTATCGGGATCTGGCTTTCGCTGTGCGAGCCGCCCGCCCTTGAAAGCCAGTCATGGCCTCCCTGGCGCCCGACGACCCCGACCCAACGCTGAGCTTGCTGATGGCGGTCATCGGGTCGTCGCCCGCCCCGTTGCTCCTGCTGGACGGCGAGTTCATGACCGTCGCCGCGAGTGCGTCCTTCTGTGAAACCTTCGGTGTCGCCCCGGCGCTTGTCTTGGGTGCGCGGTTGCTCGACCTGGGGGACGGAGAGTGGAACGTCCCGCAACTGCGGTCCTTGTTGATCGCGACCGCATCGGGCTCCGCAGCCATCGACAGCTACGAGATGGACCTCGTGCGGCCGGGCCACGAGAGCCGATGCCTCATCGTTCAGCCTAAGCGGCTCGACTATGCCGACGCGGACCACCCGCGCCTGCTGGTGGCGATTTCCGACGTGACGGAGATCCGCGCGACCGAGAAGGCCAAGGACGAAGCCCTCGCACGCAACAGCATTCTCCTCCAGGAGGTGCGCCACCGTGTCGCCAACAGCCTGCAGATCATCGCCAGCGTCCTGTTGCAGACCGCGCGCAGGGTCCAGTCGGAGGAGGCGCGCGGCCATCTGAAGGACGCGCACCTCCGGGTGATGTCGGTGGCGGCCCTGGAACGGCTGCTATCAACCACGTCGGAAAAGAACGAAGACGTCGAAATCCATGCCTATTTCGCCCGGCTCTGCGACAGCATCGCCGCCTCGATGATCGGCGCCGATGATCCGATCTCGCTGCAGGTCACGGGCGGGGTGGGGGTCGTTGCGAGCCGCGTTTCGATCAGCCTCGGGCTCATCGTCACCGAGCTGGTTATCAATGCCCTGAAACATGCCTTCCCGCATGGCCGTGGCGGCGGCATCACGGTCGAATTCGAAGTTCGCGGCCCGAACTGGCGCCTCGACGTCGGCGACAACGGCGTCGGAATCCCGCTCGACCCGGCCCTTGTGCACACAGGCCTCGGGACCAGCATCGTCCAGGCCCTGGCGAAGCAGTTGGAGGCCTCCGTGGAGTTGGAGCGGCGCTCGCCCGGCACGAACGTCTGCATCCAACACACACAGATCGCCCTGGTTGAGGATGATCGAATCCCGAAGGCGCGCGCAGCCGGCGCCATCCTCTTGGGCTCGTAGTCGAAGGGCGAAAGTCCACAAGTCGCAGTTGTTCCGAGGACGGCCCCGAATGCCCAAGCCGCGCGAGACCGTTTTGATCGTCGAGGACGACATCCTGTGCGCTATGGTTATCCGGGATGAACTCCAGGACGCCGGCTACCGGGTGCTCGACCTGACCTCCCGCCGCGACGAAGCTCTGGCGGCGGCGCGCGCAAATCCCCCTGATATTGCGCTCGTGAACATTCAACTCCACGGCCACGACGACGGGATCGCCCTGTCCGCGGATCTCAAGCTCCTGGGCATCCCCGTGTTGTTGATCAGCGGTCAGGTCAATCGGGCGCGCTCGGCTCAGAGCGTGGCCATCGGTTCGCTGCCAAAGCCGTACAGCCCTGCCGACGCGGTGCGCGCCGTCGATTATCTCATTGGCCGGTTGGCGGGAAACCAAGCTCTCGAGCCACCGCTCGGGCTTGAGGTGTTTGCTTCGATCGATGACGGCCTGGACGACGCGGCCTGATGGCCGGGCAGGCTGCGGGGCCGGGGCCTAGATCAGCGTCGAAGCCACCCTTGCCGGCCGGTCAGGCGGCCTGCGGATAGGAGGCAAAATCGGCTCGAGTGATGGCCACTGAATGACCCGGCGCGGCATCCCCAATCTTCATCTGGCCGCCAAGTTGTTTGACGAGCGCGCCTGCGATCACACTGCCCAAACCTCCCTGACTTGGCGGAGCCCCCATGGTCTTCCCACGCGGACGCGCCTGGAAGCCGCGGCGACGCGATCCAGAATAACTAGGCTGGATCTCCATCTCGGGCCGCTTGCTTCGCGGCCCCGGGGGGTAAGGCAGCGTCTATCCTGATCGTGTGTAATGGGACTGTCGTCCACACTCCAAATCCTGCGCCGGTAGAAATTTCGCATCGTGCATGTGGCGCCGAAGGAAGGTTCATTCGTCCAAGTCATTGCAAACACCGGCCCATCGAGGCCTTCCACCGGTGCGTCCCTGCACAGTCTCTGGCCTATCTGACGGTGATACGCCTTCTTGCCGGACATTCGGCCCCGCCGGCCTTCACAGCTTAGCCCGGCTAGGCTCTTATCGGGACAAGCCGGGGTTAAATAGGAGAGGGTCTATGGCCAATCTTATGCGCATTCCCGTGGCTTTAGCCGCGCTGGTCCTTGTGGCAGATCTCACCATGGGCGCCAAACAGGCTGACCAGAAGCCCGCCGAGCCCTCCGCTGTCCATAAATCCGGAGAGTTTGGTCGCGCCGTCGCCTCCGGGACGCCGGCTCAAAACATCGCCAAGTTCGACACCCTCGATTTCGATGTGTTCTCGAATCAACGGTGGAACCGGCTGTCGGAGAGCCACGCCGACGACATCATCGTCAGCTGGCCGGATGGACATGACACGCATGGGATTGGGAAGCATATCGAGGACCTGAAGAACCTCTTCGTCCACGCGCCGGACACCAAGATCAAGCTGCACCCCATCCGGATTGCGAACGGCGATTGGACGGCCGTCACCGGCGTCATGACCGGCACCTTCACCCGGCCTATGCCGCTGCCAGGCGGCAAGTCCATCCCGCCGACTGGAAAGTCGTTCAGCCTGCCCATGGCGACCTTCGGCCACTGGAAAACCGGGAAAATGGACCACGAGTGGCTGTACTGGGACAACGCCGCCTACATGAGCCAGCTCGGCATCAAATAGGCGGGCCTCACCTGTCGGTCTGTCGGCCACAGCGCCAGCCGGACGCTTGGCTGCGCGGGTCACGCCCTATTCCAGATCCAGACTACACCAGCCCGAGACACCCCTCCGCCTATACCTTGACAGGACCACCTTCGGCAGCACGAGCGGGTCACGAAGGCAGATCAAGCGCTGGAAGCCGACGTTCCGTGTTTCCAGATTGGCCAGGGCGCTTTCCGATGCGTTCATCGACTGTCGCGAGCCAGCCTGCGGAACGCAGGAGCGGTGACGCGTCGCATCAAGCGGCGTCCGACCTCCCGCAGCGCCGAGAGGAAATTGGACGAGGATGGAGCGAGCCCGATGAGTGAACTCGAGCCGCGGCTTCCGGCGATCTTCTTCGGACATGGGAATCCGATGGAGACGCTTGGCGGGCCGTATGCCGACGCATGGCGACGTCTCGGAACTCGTCTCCCGCGGCCACGGTCCATCCTGATGGTGTCGGCGCACTGGTACATCGACGCCACCGCCGTCACCGCCATGGCCCAGCCCAGGACCATCCACGACTTCTATGGGTTTCCCGAGGCGCTGTACGAAGTCAGCTATGCGGCGCCGGGTGATCCCTGGCTGGCTGGCCGGGTCGCGGACTTGCTGGCGCCGCTGGACGTGGTCCGGGACCAGGACTGGGGGCTCGATCACGGGACCTGGTCGGTGTTGCGCCACATCTGGCCCGAGGCGGACATCCCCGTCGTGCAACTCAGCATCGACCGCACCGAGCCGCCCGAGTTCCACTACGAGGTCGGCCGCAGCCTGCGCGAACTGCGCGACGAGGGCGTGCTCGTGGCCGGCTCCGGGGACGTGGTCCACAACCTCCAGGCGGCGCAGTGGCGCGGCGAGCCGGAGCCCTACGACTGGGCTCAACGCTTCCAGACGCTGGTCAAGGACACCATCGGGTCCGGCGACCGCAGGCGGCTGGTCGACTACGGCGCGCTTGGCCCGGACGCCGTGCTCTCCGCGCCGACGCCGGAGCATTACCTGCCGCTGCTCTATGTGCTGGGCGCCGCCTGGGACGACGAGCCGGCGAGCTTCTTCACCGACGAGATCGCCATGGGCTCGGTGAGCATGCTCGGAATAGCGCTCGGGCACCCGCGCCCTGGGGCCGCGGAGCTCAGCGGTTCCTAGGTACACTGGGTGCTTGCTCGCGGTCGTGCGCGCCTGAGGCCAGCGGCTCGGGTTTGACCCCTGCAGCCGACAGCGCAGCCGGGAACAGCCCCCTAGGGATGTCCCGTTGGGTTGTCGGCGCCGCGCAGCTGGACCTGCGGGGAGGGCGTGGCGGAGCTCGGCGCGCCGGTCCAATCCACACGCGTTCCGTCAGCGTAGACCTGGACGAATTTCCACGTGAGGGTCTCGCCCACCTTGGGGTTCAGGGCCAATACGCCGAATTCCGTGAACTGGTCCGGCGGCAATTGCCCAGACCATCTTGCTCCGACAATGGCGCCGGAGCTGTCGCGCTCCACCTCGACCGTCCAGCCGGGCGTCTGCTCCAAGGACGAAACGCGCGCCTCCGCAGGGAACTTCGCCTCCAGGCGCACGGTCGCCACCCGTTTCTCGTTGGGCATGCGGACTATGTATTTCTCGCGCGCGCCCAGGACAGATTGTCGGGGCCACACCGTCACGTGAGCGACGGCGGTCAAGGGCAAGGCGATCGTGGCCAGTCCCACCAGCAGTGTTGCTGCCCGCACCTTCACCTCCTGGGCTACGCGAGGCCCTCCCGAGCATGCCCCGGAAGCGAGGAACCGGTCGCCGGGAACATCGGAGACTGGGGGGCCGCGATGAGACCGCGGCGTTCCGCTAAAGAACCGGGCGCCGTGCGTCCATTGGATGGGCGTTTGCGGCAACGGTTCCCGGACCGCAATCGCCGTGCGCCGGGCGGCCTAGCGCGGAACGTTTCCTGCGTTTCGACGTCAGATGAGGCAGGCCCTACGGGCGGAAATCCATTCTCGCCAGCGGATGTGGGCCTCCGCAGATGGCCCCATTGGGCCGGCCCTTGAGCGAAGAGGAGTTTGCACGTGCCCGATTCCCCGGAGCGGCGCCCGCCCCTGCCGCCCTTCACGCGCGAAACGGCCGTTCTGAAGGTGCGCAACGCCGAGGACGCCTGGAATTCCCGGGATCCGGTGCGGGTCGCCGGCGGCTATACGCTTGACAGCCGATGGCGCAACCGCAGCGAGTTCCTCCACGGCCGCCCCGCGATCATCGAATTCCTGACCCGCAAATGGATCAAGGAAATGGGCTATCGCCTGACCAAGGAGTTGTGGGCCTTCACCGACGATCGCCTCGCCGTCCGCTTCGCCTACGAGTGGCATGACGAGGGCGGCGCCTGGTTCCGGTCCTATGGAAACGAGAACTGGTGGTTCGGCGAGGACGGGCTGATGCGGGAGCGCCACGCCAGCATCAATGATGTGCCCATCAAGCAGGAAGACCGGCTGTTCCATTGGGACCACTCAGGCCCCCGTCCGGCGGACGCCCCGAGCCTGTCGGACTTAGGGCTCTAGGCCCGGAGGCGTCCGCTCCGCCAGAACGGACCTCGCGGCCGGGCTGTGCAAATGATGCCCAAATTCCGCTTCATGCGGCGGTGGGCGGCTCCATTGCGCTTCGGCGTCAAAATCTAGGCGTCGGGCGCGTTCGAGCGAGCCCGAGTTGGTGGAGCGTGGGGGAGGCCACTCCCTCGGGGCTCCCTGTGACCCAGGGGGATTTTTGGCCTTTCACTTATTTGACGCGCCGGGCCGGCGAGCGCCCCCGGCGATCATCGCGATCCGTGTCCGGAGGCGGCGACATTGTCTTGGACTGACGTGACGCCCGGATCATGGCCGGGGGATCGCTTGCCGGGAAACTGGCGGCGAGCGCCTCGTCGAGGGCATCTTCCCGGTGTTCGACATCGGCCCTGCCCGGCTCGCGGTCGTGTGCCTTTGGCGCCTGATCTGCCATCACCCTCTGCCTGTTGGCCGCACGGAGATTGGGATCATCCGGGCGGGCTCCCGGTGCCTGGAGCTTAGTCTTCCGGGCACGGGATAGCTCAGCCTCACCCTACTGCTTCACCACCAGCGTCCCCTTCATGCCGGGATGATAGCGGCAGGTGAACGGGTAGGTCCCCGCCTTGTGGAAGGTGGTCCACAGGTGCGCCTTGGGTTTCAGCTCCACGTCGAAGGCCTTGTCCGTGGCGGTGGCCGAATGTAGGAAGATGTCGTTGTTCACCCACTCGATGGTGTCGCCGACTTGGATCGTCGGCGGCGTCGGCCCGAACTTCATGTCCGCCAGGGTCACAGTATAGGTCTTGGGCGCCTGCGCCTTGTGGCCCTTCGTCGCCAGGGCCGAGACCGGAGCGGCGACGATCGCCGCTCCGGCCAGCAGGGCGAGCCATCGATGGGGGGACCGCATCCAGCTTCGCCCTGCTTCAACGTCGCAGCCAGGTGCGCAGCGCGCGTCTGACGCTCGTACGAGAGCATCGGTCCGGACTGGAGCAGGCATTTCAGCCTGGCTTTCCGCGCGTGGGGGGATGAGCACTGTGGAGCGTGCGCCGTTGAGGGTTTCATAATCGGCCGCCTCGTTCGTGATCCCGGCCACGCCCCTCGTTTTCGAATCGCCGGCGAGCTTCTCGACGGCATTTTCCGGCAGGCTCTGACGGCCGGCGAATGGGGTGGCTTTGAACATCTGGTGGTGTCTCGAAGAACGAACGTCGCCTTTAGGGCGGCCTGTCCATTCGATGGAGGCGGCCCGGGAAGGTTCCGGGAAAACGTTCGGTCTCGGCGACGTCCCGGGTGCAACTAGGTCATGTCCACGGTCCAGGCCCGCGACTACACCAGTCTTCCTGAAGCCGAGCTCCTCGGCCGCGAGAGTCGCCAACCGCAAGACCTTCGGCGCTGCCATAGGCTTCTGCCCTAGGCGAACACCTGCGCGGTATTCGGACAGCCAGGCCATCCTCGCCGAACGTATCGGTGGCGAAAATCGGGTCGCGCGGTTCGTACCATCCTGCGCACCCGGCGCACGCGTGATCCCCGGCGCTGAACCGATGTCCGGTTCACCACAGTGCGGACGATTGCCATGCGAACAGCTTCCATCCGGTGTCGCGCCGGCGCCAGACGCGCATGCTCCGCAGGTGATAGACCTGCGGTTCGCCATCGAGGCGGGCGTGGCCGAGCATCTTTCCGGCAACGACGATCACGTCGCCGTCGACGCGATGATCGGACTCCGTCAGCTCGACATCGGGCGAGTAGGTCAGCATGTGGCTGCTCACCGCGCGAAGGTAAGTCGGCTTGTCGTAGATGGTCCCGCTGCTGTTGATATAGAGGAACTTATCGTCAAGGAGCGAGGCCATCGTCTCGGTGTCATTGGCGCGGATGGCCGCCATCCGCGCGCCTTCGAGCTGCCGCACGGCCGCGAGGCCGCTTTCGTCTTCCACATTGGAGCCCCGGGCGGGGTCGGGGGAATTCATGGTTCGCCTCTTCCGCTATCGCCGGCCGCCGGACGGCTTGGACAATCATCCTTCTCGACCCTGACCGAGGGTGGCGGCCAACAGTTGCAGCGCCACGCCGGGCTCCTGACGGATTTCGGCCGCCGCCCCACGAAGCTTTCTTGCGAGGGTCAGACCGACAAGTCGCTACGCCGGAAACCTTATGCGGGCGGTGGTGCCCCCACTGCCCTCGATCGTGATCGTGCCGCGCAGCTGGCGCACCAGGCTCTGCAGGATTCCCTGCCCCAGGCTGCCGGTCTTCCCGCTGGCGACGGTCTTGGGTAGGCCGACGCCGTTGTCGGCGACGCTCAGCAGGTGCTGCTGCCCGCTCAGCCGGAAGTCGATCGAGATGCAGCCCTCGCCGCCGTTCGAGAACGCATGCTTGAGGCTGTTCGTCACCAGCTCGGCAACGATCAGTGACACCGACATGAGCGCCTCGAGATCCAAGACGATCGGCTCAGCCGACACCTCCAGCCGAATGTGCGGCGTGTCGCTGGCCTTGATCAGATCCGCGCACAGCGCCTCGAGATAAGGCCCTGCCGGCTGGTCGGCGGCGATCGGGCTGTTCAGCCGCCGGTGGACCCGGGCCAGCATGTCGAGCCGATCCTGGGCCGCCTCCAGGGCCTGCGCGCCCAGGCTGTCCCGCTCGAGCGTCTTCCTGCGGAGCCGGAGCAGGGCGGCGACGAACTGCAGATTGTTGGCCACGCGGTGCTGCAGCTCGCGGAACAGGGTGTTCGAGCGCTCCCGCGCGGCCGAGAGATTGTCGATGGCCCGGTTTAGGACGGCGACGACATAGAGCTCCAGGGCGGCGGTAGCCACGAGCATGGCCATCGTCACCACGTGCCGCGTAGACAGGATGAGGGTTCCATAGGGCGGGAAGAACCAGACCCACCCCACGGCCACGCAAACGGAGGCGACGATCGACCCGACCCATACCCCCCCGAACAATCCGGCGAGCAGGATGGCCGGCAGGAGCGCGATCGGGCCCAGCCCCTCTCCAAGACCGCCGAGGTTCCAGCGCAGCAGGACCGCCAGGGCGAAGACCCCCGCCCCGACCGCAAGGCCAAGCGCCGGACGGTTGCGCGGAAGCTGTTCGGGAAGGAGGGAGAGCTTCATCCGGGCGGCTCGCTAGGGCGTCTGGGCGCGGTCTTGCGGCATGGAGTTTGCCGTGGCTTTGCAGCACCGCATCCAGTCCTCCTCGGGTCGGCTTCCGATCGATACTATTCCGCGGGGGCGGGCGCGACCGATGTCGCGCGGTGGTGCAGCTTCGCTTTGCGGATGAGGCCCTCGTACTGGTGGGCGACCATGTGCGACTGCAGCTGGGTCACGGTGTCCATCGTGACGCTCACGACGATCAGGATCGACGTGCCGCCCAGGTAGAAGGGAACGTTGAAGTAGCCGATCAGCAGCTCCGGGAGCAGGCAGACGGCGGTGATATAGACCGCGCCCACCACGGTCACCCGGGTGAGCACGAAATCGAGGTACTCGGCCGTGCGTTTCCCTGGGCGCAGGCCAGGGAGGAAGCCGCCGAACTTGCGGAGGTTTTCCGCCACCTCCACGGGATTGAACATCACCGAGGTGTAGAAGAAGCAGAAGAAGACGATCAGCACGCCGTAGAGCACCACGAACAGCGGCTGGCCGTGCTGCAGCGCGCCCATCGCGGTGGGCAGCCACTGCGCCCACGGCGGCAGATTGGCCGCCGACAGGAAGCCCATGGCCGTGGCCGGCAACAGCAGGAGGCTGGACGCGAAGATCGGGGCCATGACGCCGGACGTGTTGACCTTCAGGGGCAGGAAGGAGGCCTCGCCTCCGAAGACGCGGTTACCCTGCTGCCGGCGCGGGTAGTGGGTCAGCAGGCGCCGCTGGGCGCGCTCCATGAAGACGATGACCGCCACCACGACCCCGGCCAGCGCCACGACCGCGGGGACGGCTGCGCTCGGAAGCGCGCCTGTGCGCGCCAGGGTGAGCATCTGCCAGACACCGCGCGGCAGGACCGCGACGATGCCGGCGAAGATGATGAGGGAAAGCCCGTTGCCGATGCCCCGGCTGGTGATCTGTTCCCCGAGCCAGGTGAGGAACATCGTGCCCGCCGTCAGGATGATGGTGGTCGAGATCAGGAAGGCGCCGCCGGGATGAGCGACGATCCCGTCGCCAGCCTGCAGGCCCATGGCGATGCCGAAGGCCTGGAACAGACCCAGCGCCACGGTCAGGTAGCGCGTATACTGGTTGAGGGTCTTGCGGCCGGCCTCGCCGCCCTCCTTCCGGAGCTTCTCCCAGGGCGGATAGACCGTGCCCAGGAGCTGCACGATGATCGAGGCGGAGATGTAGGGCATCACGCCCAGCGCGAACACCGCCATGCGCTGCACGGCCCCGCCCGAGAACATGTTGACCATGCCCAGGATGCCCTTGGCCTGGCCCTGAAACGCCTGGTCGAAGGCGGAGATGTTGATCCCCGGGATCGGGATGTAGCAGCCGATCCGGTAGACGATCATGGCCAGCACGGTGAAGCCGATCCGCTTGTGCAGATCGGTGGCCTTTCGGAAGGTGTCGAACCGCAGGTTCGCGAGCAACTGTTCGGCGGCTGAGGCCATCGGGGGGTCTCCCGGCGCGGGCGTCCAATAAGATGCATCTAAAATACCTTTTAATTGATCTGCCGCAATTGAATATCTCGTCTCACGAGATATTTGGAGAAGGTAGGAAGAGCGGAGTGGTGGCGGCCCATCGCCACCGCCGCCCAGCCTCACCGACGAGAAAGGCGACCGATGTTCACGCTTCCAGACCTGCCCTACCGTTATGACGCCCTGCAGCCGGTGTTGTCGGACGCGACCCTGCGCACCCATCACGACAAGCATCACGCCCGCTATGTGGAGGTCACCAATTCCCTGCTGGCGGAATCCGGGACCACCCTCACCACCCTGGACGACGTCGTCGAAAAGACCTGGCATCGGGGAGCCCGCAAGCTCTTCAACAACGCCGCCCAGGCGCTCAATCATGCCTTCTATTGGCAGTGCATGAGCCCCAAGCCGGCGCGGCCGTCAGAGGCGCTCGCGAAGGCCATCAACTCGACCTTCGATGGGCTCAGCGGGCTTCGCGGCAAGTTCATCGCCGAGGGCCTCGGCCATTTCGGCTCCGGCTGGGTCTGGCTGACAGTCCGGGAGGGGAAGCTGCAGATCCTGGCGACCCACGATGGCGACACTGTCATGCGCATCCCGGGCCTGACCCCGCTCCTGGTCTGCGACCTGTGGGAGCACGCCTATTACCTCGACCACCGCAACGACCGCGGCGCCTACCTGGCTGGCTGGTGGGATCGCTTGGCCAACTGGGCGTTCGCCTCGCAACAGTTCGAGGCCGCGGCGGGCCGGGCCGCCGCCTGGAGCTATCCGAAGCCGCTCGCCAACGAGGCCCCGCCCAAGGCCGCCAGCCACAGCCCCGCCGCGAGTTCCCGCTGAGGGCGGTCCCAAGGCGATCCAGAGACGATCGAAGGGAGTCCACAATGGATATGCCGCAGATGCAGCTTCACGCACCTCGCCGGAGGGCCGGGATCTTCGCGGCCGCCAGCCGCATCGCACTGGGCGCCAGCGTCCTGGGCGGCGGTCTGGCCGCCGCCATGCCGGCCGGCGCGGCCGGCTTCTATATTCAGGAACAGTCATCGCGCGGCGCGGGCCGCGCCTATTCCGGAGAGGCCGCGGACACTGGCGTTCAATCGATCTGGTGGAACCCCGCCGCGATCGCGCGCGTGCTGCGGCCGCAGGCCTACGTCGGGGGCCAGGCCATCTTCGTCGACGCCCGAGTGGACGACGCGGGATCGACGATCCGGCGGCCGGGGCAGGCCGTCGCCCCGGTCGGCGGCGACCTGCGCCAATCGGATCCGCTTCAGCCGGGGGTCGCGCCCAGCGCCGGCGCGGCCTATCCGATCGGCCACCGCGTCGTGGTCGGGCTCTCCTTCACCTCGCCGTTCAATTTCACCAACAAGTACGAGGGCGCGAGCTGGACCCGCTACGACGCCCTGAAGTCGCGGGTGACCGACGCCAATGTCGAAGTCCTTGCCGCGATCCGGGTCACCGACCGGCTGGACGTCGGCCTGGGACTCGACGCGCAGTATGCGAGCGCGACCCTGACCCAGGCGCTGCCCAATCTGTCTCCTTTGGCGCCGGACGCGATGCAGCGGCTTTCGGGCGGTGGTTGGGACTATGGCTGGGACGCCGGCGCGCAGTATCGCCCCGATGAGCGGCTCACCTTGGCCGCCAGCTATCGATCCAAGATCAGCCATACCCTGAAGGGTGACGTCTCGGTGGGAGGGCTGCTCGGCCCGCTCGCGGGCGCCAACCTGACGACCTCGGGACGGGCCACCTTCGACACGCCCTGGATGGCGACGCTTGGGGCCCGATGGCAGGCGACCGACCGGCTCTGGCTGAACGCCCAGGTCCAGCGGATCGGCTGGGGCCAGTTCCGCGCCATCACGGTCAGCCTCCCGGGCGGCACGCAGGTGACCCCTCAGGACTACAAGGACACCACCACCGTCGCGGTCGGGCTGGACTACGCGCCCGCCTTCACGTCGACCTGGACCCTCCGTGGCGGGGTGCAATACGATCCGACGCCGACGCCTGACGCCAGCCGCAGCACCCGGGTGCCCGATGGTGATCGCTGGCTGTTCGGATTGGGGGCCACCCACCGGCTGAGAGGCGGGGCCACCTTGGATCTCAACGCCGACTACATCGCCTTCGCCGAAAGCCGTATCAACCGCACCGATCTGGAATTCGCGGGGACGCCGGTGGCGACCCCTGTGACCTTCCGCGGAACCGTGAGAGGCGGCGCCCTGGTGCTCGGCGCCGGCCTCAACTGGGCGTTCTAGCGGGGCGTCGGCGCGGCGACCGGCACGCTTCGAACTCTAGCGATCAAGGGACTGCAAATGGACCTTCACACACCGGTCTGCGACCTTCTCTGCTGCGACCAGCCGATCGTCCTGGCCGGCATGGGCGGCGTGGCGCGTGCCGAGCTGGTGGCCGCCGTGACCAACGCGGGCGGCTTCGGCTTCCTGGGCATGGTGCGTGAAAGCCCGGAGCTGATCCGCGCGGAGATCGACGCCGTGCGCTCCCGTACGGCGCGGCCGTTCGGAGTGAACCTGGTGCCGGCCGCCACCAAGCCCGCCCGCCTGGAGTCCGAGCTTGAGGCCTGTATCGAGGCCCGCGTGCATGCGGTCGCCCTGTTCTGGGACCTCTCGTTCGCGACGGTCGAGCGCCTGCGAAACGCAGGCATCCTGGTGGTCTGCCAGGTGGGCTCCGTCGACGAAGCCGTCGCAGCCGCCGCCGCTGGCGCCGACATCCTCATCGCCCAAGGTGTGGAGGCGGGCGGCCATGTCCGTGGCGCGACCGCGCTTCACGCCCTGCTGGCGCAGACGGCGCCTGCCGTCGACGCCCCCATCCTGGCGGCCGGTGGCCTGACCGACGGCGCTGACCTGGCGGCGGTGATGGCGCTCGGCGCGCAGGGCGGGGTGTTCGGGACCGCCTTCCTGGCGACCACGGAGTCCTTCGCGCATGACTTCCACAAGCACCGTATCGTCCAGGCCGACGGCGCGACGGTGCATACCCAGGCCTTCCATATCAACTGGCCGGGAGGCGCCTGGGTGCGTGTCCTTCCCAACAGCGTCACCCGAGGCGAGAGGGGCGATCCCCAGGCCGCGCCCCGGGTGGTGATCGGCGCCGACGGCTCGCGCCTGATCTATCTCTTCAGCACCGACTCACCCCTGCGCTCGATGAGCGGGGACTATGAGGCTATGGCCCTCTACGCCGGTGAAGGGGCCGGCCGGCTGCATTCCATCGTGTCCGCGGGAGACCGCCTGCGCGAGATCGCGGCCGGCGCGCGTGAACTCCTGCGGGCGGCGCAATCCAGCGGCGCGGACGAGGCCGCCCCGCGCGAACCCAGCTCGCCGGTCTGCTACGCCGCCCAAGCTGACGACAGCTACATGGGCTACGCCCCGCGCGACGAGTTGATTGCAGCGCTGAACACCTTGCTGGAGGCCGAAAGGGCCGGAGCGCGGGTGGCCGCCCGGCTGGTGTCGGAAAGCCACGACGATGGGCTGAAGGCGCTATCGAAGGTGATCCACGCCGACGAGGTGCATTGGTGCAAGGCGCTGTTCCAGGCCTTGGTCGCGCTGGGCGCAGAGCCTTCAGCCGAGGTCGGCGGCTTCTACGAGAAGGCGATGGCCATTCCCGACATCGAGGCGCGGCTGGCCTTCGTCAACCGGGGGCAGGGCTGGGTGGTGCGCGAGCTGCGCGGCCTTGTCCCGCGCGTGCGCGATGATGCCCTGCACGCAGTCCTGCAGGAGATGCTGCAGGCCCATGAACGCAATATCGCCAAAGCCGCCGAAACCCTGGGCGCGCGCGCGACGGCCGGTCCGGGGTTTTCGAATCCGGGCGCTCCCGGCGAATGATCAGCCCGGCGCGCCGCGCGAGGCCGCCTGAAGCGCGGCCAGCCGCTCCAACTGCGCCACCAGGTCCGAGAAGGCCGGGGAGATGTACTGAAGCTCGCGGAAATTGTTCTGCGAAAGCGAGGCCAGAAGGCCTTCGCCGGCCCGCGTCAGCGACACCAGCACACGGCGCCGGTCGATCGTGCCGGGGCTTCGCTTGGCGAGGCCCGCCTTCATCAGGCGGTTCACCAATTCGCCGGCGCTGTGGTTCTTGATGAGCAGCTGGTCGGCCAGTTCGCCGATGGTCATCTGGTCCTTCGGGTGCGCCTTGATCGCCAGCAGCGCCTGGTGTTGCTGCCCGGTCAGCCCCACCGTCCTCGCCCCCGCCTCGGCGAACGCCAGGTATCGCCGCACGCCATGACGAAACCCCGCGAGGGCGACATAGTCGGCCTTGGTGAGCAGGAGCTCTTCGGCGGCCCCGTCCGCAACGGTCTTCATCACCTGTCCTGTCTGCCCACGTCGCGCGTCGCGTGTTCAACTCGCGCGCGCCGCCCTGTGATCCTCGGCCGTCGCTCAGTAGAGCGGATGTCCCACATAGACATTACTATAGGCTTCGCGCAGGCGAAGCGCTGCATTGCCGGCCCCGCACCATTCCAGTTCATCGCGTCCCAGGCCGGTCATCGCAGCGATCTGAGTCCGGTCGAACGGCAGCTGGTAGCCGCCGCGGCCCGCTTCGTACTTGAAATCTGACCAGGGGAGCGGATGGACGCGGCCGCCAAAGCCCAGGAATCCGCCAACCGCGAGCAAGACGTAGTGCACCTGTCCCGAGGCCTTTTCGATGGAGATGTCCAAGACCTTGCCGAGGCGTTCATCGTTGATCCCGAAGACGGGGGCGCCGATGACCCGCCCCCCGGTGATCAGGAAGTGACCCGCGCGAACCCGGCGCTCCGTGTCCGACCGTCCGCCAGGCACCACGCTCAGGCCGCGGCCGCGAGGGCGGGCCCGGCCATTGCTTGCTGAAGCGTAGGCGCCCTTGCCGTCTTTGGCGGCCAGCCACTCATTGATGTTGTTCATGGTCATCTCCTTTCCAGAGAGGCTTTTATCTCGTATTACGATATATCTAGGCGTCAGACTTCCGATCGGCTGTCCGCTTCAGGTCAATGGATGGACAGCAGTTCGTCGAGCAGTCGCCGGCGTCTCGACGCCCGGGTCGCCCGGGCCCGCGCGGCCGCGCCGGCCGCATCCCGGACCGTGTCGATCCGGAACACGCGGAGCCGGTTCTGTCCGGCGACCCACGGCATCACCGCGCCTTGCCGCAAGCCGATCAGGGCGGCGCCGACCGGCGACAGGACGGAAACCTTCGCAGCGCCCTCCGCCGGTTCGAGCGGCCCGACGATGTGGGCCATCCGATGCCTGGGATGAACCAGTTCGGTGTATCGAACGCGGGAGTGGAGATGGACCCGGTCGGCGGGCGCGTGGCGCGGATCGACGATCACCGCGCGCTGCAACTCCCGCCAGAGCAGCTCGAGCCCGGCCGTGCTGTGCGGCGAGGCGCACACCAGGTCGGCGAGCTCCTCATATTCCTCCTCCAGCAGATAGCGGGTCGGCAGGTCCAGGGCGTGGCCTTGAAAGACCAGGGGGAGGGCGTTCATGGCGTCGCCTAGCGCCGCTCGCCGGACATCAGCAGCAGTATCTGGAACAGGTTGATGAAATTGAGGAACAGGCTGAGCGCGCCGCAGTTCGTGGCCACCGATGTGGAGGAACGATCGCCGCCGCACGCCGCATAGGCCAGCTTCAGGCGTTGGGTGTCGTGGGCGACGAGGCCGCCGAAGACCAGCACGCCGACGGCATTGGCCACCAACGCGATCACCGGGCTGTGCAGCAGGAAGTTCAGGACCAGGGCGCCGATCAGGCCCGTCAGGCCCATGAGCAGGAAGCTCCCCGCGGCGCTCAGATCCCGCTTGGTCGTGTAGCCGAACAGGCTGAGCGAGGCGAACGCAAGGGCGCTCACGGCGAAGGCCATGGCGATGGAGGCGCCGGTGAAGCTCAGGGTCACCAGGCCCAGGGAGCCTCCGACAAGCGCCGCGACGCCCCAGTAGAGCGCCGCCGTCCGTCCCGGCGTGGGGCGGCGAAGCACGGGGACCACGAACAGCATGGCGAGCAGGGGGCCTAGAGCGACCGCGAGGCCCCAACCGGTCAACACGGTGGGAGGGTGGGCGCCGGCTGTCGCCACCGCCCGCACGAGGTGGTCGCGGATCCCGGGAACGCCTGAGGTTGCGAAGGCGAAGGCCGCCGACAGCAGAAGCCCGCCGGCGACCTTGTTGTAGATCGCCAGCATGTAGGCGCGCAGTCCGGGGTCGGTGATCGCGTCCGCTGCGGCGACGGTGGTGGGCGGGCGGTAGGTCTTGTCAGCCTCGATCATGGCGGTCGGCTCCTTTCCTATGCCGGCGACGGTCAAACCTACCGGCGGGGTGACTTAGAGATATCTCGTAATACGAGATATTCAAGGCTGACGCCTGGGAATTTCACAAGGTTGTCAGAAGGCCTGGTTTTCATGGGTGGGGGAGCTTTGGGCTCCGTCGCAGCGCCGACGGGCGGCTGTGGGGTGCGCACAATATGACGGTTCTTCCGGATATCTTCGCCGGCCGCCATTCCGTGCGCCGCTGGCGTCATTCGATTCCGCGCTCCGTGGCCGCCTGGCCGTCTCTGAGGCGCCACCCGAGGACGTCAGTCCTGAGGCATCGCGCGCCATCCTCGCGGCGTCTTATAGACATCGTCTCCACCGCCGACTTTGCGATGGCGCAAACGGCGTGCAACGAGCGCTCCTTCGGTCGGTTCGGACGCCGAGAAGCCGAACCCGGCAAGGGCGACGATCTTGATCAGTTCGGCGGCGATATAGGCCGCGTGAAGATTGGAATTCTGCGGAACTGTCCCGCCAGCCAGGATCGTGGCGACCCGATGGTCCAGCATCGGGATCAGCCAGACGGCCTGGAGGATGACCATGGCCCCGGGAACGGCCAGGGCCAGATACCAGCGCCGCGGCGCGTGCGACGCCAGGCCGATCGCGACCAGCACGACCAGGAGCGCCAGCTCAGCGCGGTTGTAGATGGCGAAGGTCTGTCGTCCGACGTCGAGCGCTACAGGCAGCGTCAGCGACGGCGCCAGGAACTTGGCCGGCGTGGCCAGGAACGCAACGCCGATTGCGATGCCCGCCCATAGCACCAGCACGCGTTGACGAATGCGCGCAATTGTCCTTCTCGGACGGGCGACGTGCTTTTTCATGATGACTCCTCCGGAGGACTTCCCGTCTCTCGCCGGTAGAACTCCACGTAGAAGCGGACCCGTTGCCGAGGCTCCACGAAATGCAGAATGGTGGGCTCGACGAGGCCTGGCGGGCCGTCCGGCGTCAGCACGGTCGCAGACGCGAGCCTCCGAGGATCGTCGATGCGATAGACCAGAGACCCATCGATCACATGGATCAGCGCCCAGACACCGGCCTTTGTCGAATGCGCCTTCAGCAGGCCGGACGGGACGGTCGTTTCGTTGAACAGGTCGGTGCGCCGGTAGGCAAAGGCGTCGAGCGGAAGGGACGCTCTGGCCGGGGGACCTGAGGCGCTCACCTGGGCGCGCCCCTGGGAGCCGATGGGCGTACGGGTTGCGGCAGCACGCCCCGCGCGGCGTCGATCCCCAGCTGCAGACTTTGCGCGATGATCTGGGACTTCGCGACGAACAACGCCGCCGCCTCCGGGGGGCAGACGGTGGCGGCGGTTTGGGAGAAGAGGTGCAGCCAGCGGGCGAAGTGGGTGGCGCGGAGCTCGGGAAGGCGCGCGTGCGTGGCCATGGGCGCGCCCTTGAAGCGGCCGGTCATCAGCACGACGGACGACCAGAAGTCGCACATCTTCGCAAGATGATGGTCCCAGCCGTCGCCGATGGCGCGGTTGAAGATCGGCGCCAGCGCCGGGTCGATGCGCACCTTGGCGTAGAAGGCGTGCACCAGATCGTGGATCATCTCCTCTGTGACGCCGACCGCATGGCCCGGCGCGAGGTGCGCGCGATCGGACACAGGCCCAGCGTTCATGAGGTCACCTCAGCTAGATAGATCCTTAAAGATGTATTTAGGATATTGCTTCAGACATTTCCAGCGGTTCAGTCGAGGAAATCGCACTGCAGAGTCTCAGCGGAAGCGAGCCCCGGTGCGCACGGCTCGACGGCGCCAGGGAGCTCTGCTTGGTCATCTTGGGGCAACCCCCGCCCAGCATATCGGCAGGAAGCTGAGGGTTGGGCGGAACTGGCCGGCTGGCCCCGTAAGGCGGGCGGGTTCGCCGATCCTCGTCATCCCCGGCTCGCCTCATCGGCGACCCGAGGATGACGAACGAGGCTGCGGGGCGGAGCAGCCTCAGGCGGCGGCGAGCCGGCGCTTCCGGCGCAACAGGCCGCCGACGCCCCCGAAGCCCGCAAGCATCAGCAGCCAGGTGGTGGGTTCCGGGACCGCAGCGCCGCCCATGGTCGCGGTTATGTTGGTCACGAACTCATTGGGGGTCACGCCGAAGGTGGAGGTGAAGGGACGGGTGACCTGGATCGCCAGGTTGTGGGAGCCGGCGGTGACGGTCTGACTGAAGTTGAGCGAATCCCGCAGGGTGCCGGGTTGTTCGATGGGCCCAAAGTCGACGGTGTCCAGCACCTTGCCGTCGAGCAGCGCGCTGAAGATCCCGAGCTCGTTGTTCCGGGTGCTGCCCAGGAAGGCCGCGATATCGGCCGAGAAGTTCAGGGTGCCGGCGCTGGTGGTGATCGCCTGGGAAATGCCGCCGCCCTCCGCGGTCCCGAAGAGCTTGAAGATGACCTGGCCGACGTCGAACTCGGCGGCGTTCTGCGCGCCGGCGCCGGTGACATCGAACAGGCTGACCTGCGGATTGGGCGACTGGCCTAGCGTACCGTTTGCGGTTGTGAAGAAGGTCCAGCCGGTGAAGTCGCCGGTTGCGAAATCGCCATTTTGAACGATGGTGGCCGCCTGCGCGGCGCCGGAACCGAGGATGATCACAGCGGCCGTTGCGGCCGCCGCTTTGGAAATCAGAGTGCGCATTGCGATGCCTTTGGGTCAAAACGATTGAGCCGGCCCACGACGGCTGACGCGCCGAGGGCCACGCCGGGATCACACGCGGGGTGTGGCCTCGGCGGCGCCTCGACCCCTAGGCCCTGAGTCCAGCGCGCTCTATGCGCTGGCGCACAGTGCGCGGTTTCCGTGTGGCGGATGGGCGCTGCACCGATCGGGCAGCCGAAGCGCGGAGTATCCGAGCGCCGTTCCTGACTGTCGCGAGGACAGGGAACCTGACTGGGCCCGCGGCGTCCAATGGCCAGGACCGGCGCGGTCCCGGCATCCCTCGGGCGTCCGCTCGCCGCTCCGCCACGGCGCCTTCGGCGACCACAATCCGCAGCGCCACGGCATGTTCAGGAGACTTGCATGCGCCCCATCGGCGACTCCGCCGTGATTCCGAGTCCCCTATCGAGTCCCCTGTCGCCCATCTTCCCGGGCAGTCTCTGCGATCTCGTCCTGAAGGGCCGCCCCGTCACGACCTATGAAAAGGACCGGGTCATCTATGACGCGCCGGTGCGGGTCCCGACGATCTTCTTCGTCCGCAGTGGCTTCGTGAAGGTCGGCGCCATCATGGAGGACGGCCACGAGCTCATCTACGACGTGCGCACCAGCGGCGACGTGGTGGGTGAGCTGTGCGCCTCAAGCCATCTGCGCCAGGACCGCGCCGTCGCGCTGGTGGAATCGGAGATCGTCGCCGCGCGCTACGAGGAGGTCTTGGACGTGGCCCAGCGGGATCGCGGACTGATGCTGGAGTTCGTGCGGATGTTCTGCGACCCGCTGTCGGAGACCTATGGCCAGTTGAGCTCCGTGGCGTTCGGCGACGTGCTCACGCGACTGGTCCGCGTCCTGCGGCGCCTGGCGGCCAAGATCGGCCGGCCGGCCGGCGCCTATACGGAACTCCCGGTCCACCTGACGCAGGAAACCATCGCCCAGATGGTCGCCATGCGGCGGGAACGCGTCTCATGGACCATGAACCTGCTGAGGCGCCGTGGCGTGCTGGACTATTCGCGGCGCGGATACATCGTCTTGGATCTGGCCGCGCTCAGCGCCTATTCATCGTAGGCGTCACTCACGCCTGTCCTCGATCGAGGGCCTCGGGCTCAGCGCCCTTCTCACCCGCAGGGCGTTCGACTTTTCGGGATCTAACCTGGTGGGACGGTTTCCAGGCTGCCGCTGCGGGTCAGCAGGGCGCTGAGCATGTCCCCGTTCGAGATCAGGTCGGCGAGCGTATAGCCATCGAGCACCGCAAGGAAAGCCGCGCCGGCTTCCTGCAAGGCCCCGCGCAGCTTGCAGGCCGGAAGGATCGCGCACGCCGCGCCGATCGGCTCGAAGCACGGCACGAGCGCCATGTCCGGCTCGGTGGTTCGAACGACGTCACCTAAGCGGATGTCTTCTGGTCTACGGCCCAAGCGCAGTCCGCCGTTGCGCCCCCGAACCGTCTCCAGATAGCCGGCGCGGCCGAGCTCGTAGACGACCTTCATCAGGTGGTTCTTCGATATTCGGTAGTGCTCCGCGATCTCGGCGATCGTCGGCAGCCGATCGGGGTTGACCGCGATGTACATCAGGCTGCGAAGCGCAAAGTCGGTGTAGACGGTCAGTCGCATCGTGGCGCAATCCTTCCCCCGGCCGTTGGCTCGGCCGGGACGCGGTCACCATAGCAGTCGCAGCCGTCTTGAACCGCCGGACATTCTTGCCGTCGTGAAATCACCCGTGGTCGTCGGCGGTGATGACCGGCAGCTCGTTGAACTGGTGGAATGGCGGCGGCGAGGGAAGGGTCCATTCCAGGGTCGTCGCGCTCTCGCCCCAGGGGTTGGCCTCGGCCTTGCGGTGGCGGACCGCGGCTTCAACCAACATGATCAGGAACACCCCGACGCCCGCCAGGGTGATGGCGTAGCCGACCGAGGAGACTCCGTTCCAGAAAGCGAAACCTTCAGGGTAGTCCACGTAGCGGCGCGGCATGCCCTGCAGGCCGAGGAAGTGCATCGGGAAGAAGATCACGTTGACGCCGACGAAGGTGATCCAGAAGTGCAGGTCTCCGAGGGCTTCGTTGTATTTCACGCCCCAAATCTTTTCGAACCAGTAGTAGAAGCCGGCGAAGATCGCGAACACGGCGCCCAGGCTCAGCACGTAGTGGAAGTGGGCGACCACGTAGTAGGTGTCCTGGAATTGGTAGTCGACGCCGGCGTTGGCCAGGACGACACCGGTGACCCCGCCGACCGTGAAGACAAAGATGAAGCCGATCGCCCAGAGCATCGGCGTCTTGAAGTCGATGGACCCGCTCCACATCGTCGCGATCCAGCTGAACACCTTGATGCCGGTGGGCACGGCGATGACCATCGAGGCGGCGGTGAAATACGCTGTCAGGTTCAGGTTCATTCCGGTGGTGAACATGTGGTGCGCCCACACCAGGAAGCCGATGAAGCCGATCGCGATCATGGCGTAGACCATGGCCAGGTAGCCGAAGACCGGCTTCCTAGAGAAGGTGGCCACCACGTGGCTGACGATCCCGAAGCCGGGCAGCACCATGATGTAGACCTCGGGGTGGCCGAAGAACCAGAACAGGTGCTGGTACATCACCGGGTCGCCGCCGCCCGCCGCGTCGAAGAAGTGGGTGTGGAAGTTGCGGTCGGTGAGCAGCATGGTGATCGCCCCGGCCAGGACCGGCAGCGACAGCAGAAGCAGGAAGGCCGTCACCAGCACCGACCAGGCGAACAGCGGCATCTTGTGCAGGGTCATGCCCGGCGCGCGCATGTTGAAGATGGTGGTGATAAAGTTGATGGCGCCCAGGATCGAGCTCGCCCCGGCTAGGTGGATCGAGAGGATCACGCAGTCGACCGCGGGACCTGTGTGCCCTGATGTCGAGAGCGGTGCGTAGAGTGTCCAACCGGTGCCCGCCCCTCGTCCCGGCCCCCCGTCGACGAAGAACGATGTGCCCAACAGAATGAACGAGGCGACGAGCAGCCAGAACGAGACGTTGTTCATCCGTGGGAACGCCATGTCCGGCGCCCCGATCATCAGCGGCACGAACCAGTTGCCGAACCCACCCATGAGGGCCGGCATCAGGGTGAAGAAGATCATCACCAGGGCGTGGGCGGTGACCACCGCGTTATAGCCGTGCTTGGAGCCTTCGATCAGCCCGAGCTGGGCGATCCAGGAGTGCGGCTGGAAGATCTGGATGCCCGGCTCGGCGAGCTCCCAGCGGATCAGCCCAGAGAAGGCGGCGCCCACCAGGCCCGCCATGATCGCGAACAGCAGGTAAAGGGTCCCGATGTCCTTGTGGTTGGTCGAAAACAGCCAGCGGGTGATGAAGCCAGGGTGAGAGGCGGACCGATCCGCAAGCGTCGACACAGCGCGGCTCCAAATGTTGAAGATGTATCTGATATACATCTTTTGCTGGGCGATGAACAAGCCGTGACCGGGGACCGATTGACAATCTCGCGGGCGCACCCCAACTCTCAGATGTCATGCGCACCCACACAACATTTCGACGCCATCTGGCGCATGCAGGCCGCCTCGTCGCAGGCCTCTGACCCCGGACCCAAGTTGGCTTAAGAGCCAGAGGTTCGGGGTTTCCTCGCAGCTGCTTAGGTCAGCTGAGAGATGAGTCTCGATTTCCTGTGATTTCGAGAAATCTACTTCCGAGTCACTCCAGTCCTCTCCGCCGAGATCAGACTCGGCCAGTGGAGACCTGTGACCACTCTCGATCCTGCGCCGCTATCGGCGCGAACCGCCAGCCAGGGGGCCTTGGCCCCGGTCGGCGAAAAGGGAAGGCGCAACGTCCATGCTCGCTCAAACGCCCCAAGACCCCGTCGTGCGGATGACCCTGGCCGACTACCAGCAGCTCTCCGCGCTCTCGGACGCCGCCGACACACTCGGCGGGGCGATGCTCTCCCAGGAAGTGGACCGCGCCATCGTGGTCGCGCCCAACGAGCCGGACCAGGGGTTCGTCCGCCTGCATTCGCAGGTCCAGTACATGGATCTGATCAGCGGCCGGACGCGAACGCTCGAGGTGGTCCCGCCCGCCGAGGCGGATATCGACCGGCGTCGGGTTTCCGTCCTGTCGCCGGTGGGCGCCGCCCTGATCGGTCTGGCCGCCGGAGATTCCTACAGCTGGACCGGTGAAGACGGACGCGCGCACGTGCTGGTCGTCGTGGACGTCGGAGGTGAACATGCGCCGGCCTGACGGGGAACACGTCGACGTCGTGGCGGCGGCGGCGATCGACGCGCTCTTGGCCGCGCGCTGGCAGGCCGCCGACCTGCTCTCGCGGAAATCGCCGGAGGCGGCCCGCGAACTGCTTCTCGGGCACGCGGGGGAACTGGCGTCCTCGGCGGTCGGCCGCGACCAGCTTCTGAGCAAGGCGCTGGAGGTGGCGGCCGCCGACCTGAGCGCCGAGCGTCCGCCGCTGAGCGAGGGCGCGTCGTTCTTCTTCCGCGAACGAGAGCCGTGTTCGACAGCGCGGCAGATCGTGCGCCAGCAGGTGTTCCGCGGCGGCGGCGTGCCGAGCCGGAAAGCGCACGACGTGGTAGCCGACCTCGAGCGCCGGCTCCGGTCCGAAGGCGCCGACGACCGGGCGCTTCGCGAGCGGCTGGCCGCGGAGGCGCATCTGCATGAGCGGCTCTGGGATGACCCGCGACTCCCCGCCGACGCCAACACCCGCCTGATCATGTTGTCCGCCGTCCCCAAGGCCATGGCGCGGTCGCACGACCTCGACCCCAGCCACGCGCGGTTCGTGCGCCGCCGCGACGCGCCGGGGCGCCGCCGGGCTCGGGCGCTCGCCTTGGCCGCGCCGCGATGGGTCACCGCCACGCCCCAGGGTCGCCGGCGATCGCCCATCCGTTCGCGCATCGCCGGGTGGCTATGGGCGCTCGGCCTCCTCGTGGCGGGCGCGGGATGGATCCTCCTCGATGCCTGAAACGACCGTCTCCGCAGGATGCAGCGTGACCACACACCTCCAGCAATCGGAACCGTCAGATGATTTGGAATGAAGCCAGCAACGTCAGCCAGATCGAGCGATATCCGCCGATCGTTCTGAGCGTCACCGACCATCGTCGTCTTCAGGTTGTGGCGATCGAAGCCCTGTTGAGCGATCCGCGCAACGCCGGCGCGCTGCTGGACGAGCTCGATCGGGCCGATATCGTCGAAGACGCCCTCCTGGACGCCCGCACCGTGCGGCTAGGCGACTTGGTGAACTACCGCGACGACGCCAGCGGCGAACAGCATCAGGTGCGGCTCATCGATCACGTTGGCCAGGACGCGGACGAACGTGACGTTTCGGTGCTTTCGTCGCCGGGCGCCGCCCTCGTCGGCCTTCGGGTCGGGCAGTCGATCCTGTGGGCCGACAGGCTGGGCGCCGAGCGCATCTACACCATCCTCGGCGTGCATCGCGCCGGTCAGTGGGAGGCCTTCTCATGAAGACGATCATCGGCCGGAGCCTGGCCAGTCTCGCCGTTGGGCTCCTCTTCGGCCTGGCGATGTCCACCTCCATTCCCGACCCGCACGCCGTCGCGAGCGGCGCCGCCGCCTCGGCGTTCATGTATGGCGGGTTTATCTACAACGCTCGGGTCGAGCGACGAGAGGCGGCGGCGCTCGAAGAGTACAATCAGGAGATGGACAGCTAGACCTTCGGGGCCGGTCGGTCGCGAAAAGACGCTCAGCGTGGCCTCCCACCCGCCCCGACGGGTCGCGCAGAGATCGTCTCCAAGATACTTAGGCCCTGCACATCGCTGGGGTCTGGACCGTGGTGCTTTCGCTAGTCGTACACGGCTGCGACTGCCAGGAACTCTGAATTTCTGAGGCTGGCGCCGCCGACGAGCAGCCCGTTTACATTATCGAGCGATCAAGCCGGCCCGCGAAGGTTAGAGAGGACTTTCCCATTCAGGGCGAGGTTCAACAGGAACAAAGCCATGTCGACCATCCACGCCCGCGACTACCGCAGCCTGCCGGAAACCGACCTTGTTGCATGCGCCAGAGCCGGGGATCGCGAGGCGTTCGGCGCCATCATGACCCGTTGCAACCAGCGCCTTTTCCGTGTCGCGCGCGCCGTTGTGCGCGACGAGGCCGAGGCGGAGGACGTCCTGCAGGAAGCCTACACGCGCGCCTTCGGCGCGATGGCCGGCTTCCGCGGCGAAGCCGGTGTCGCCACCTGGCTCACCCGCATCGTCCTGAACGAGGCTCGGGGCCGGCTGCGGCGCCGCCGCCACACAGTCGACCTCGCTGAGGTCGAGGCCGCTCAGCAGGGCGCCCAGGTATTGAACTTCCCCGGCGTGACAAGAAGCGAGGACCCCGAGGCCGAGACGGCCCGCGCCCAGGTCCGCCGCAGCCTGGAACACGCCATTGGAAACCTGCCCGAACCTTTCCGCCTAGTGTTCGTGCTGCGCGAGGTCGAGGAGCTTAGCATCGACGAGACCGCCGCGCACCTTGGCCTGAAGCCGGAAACCGTGAAGACCCGCCTGCACCGTGCGCGGCGGCGGCTGCGCGAGGCGCTCGACACGGAACTCGCCGACGTCATGGTCGGGGCCTATCCCTTTCTCGGAGCGCGTTGCGAACGGATCACCCGCGCGGTGCTCGGGCGCATCGCCGAGCCACGGCGGTCGTGGGGCGGTTAGCAGATGAGGCGAGTCTCTCCCCAGGCGAGCCCACCCAGGCTGCAAGAGCGGTCCGGCCTTTCCGCGCGCGCCGGTGCTCCAGGGGGCGCGGCAAGAACCCTCGATTGATGTCGCGGTCCGCCTCTGACTTCGTTTCGCGGCGTCGAATCTCGCCCCGCGCCAACGCGTACGGCGCGGCCGGTCGCGCGTTCCCCAGGAGAGCTTCGTTTCGCCGGCCATACCTTGAGCAGGCAAGGCTCCCGCCATATATCTCGCACTACGAGATATATGGCGGGACGGGCGGGAAGCAAGCGAAGCCGCCACCACACGCACTTGGCCGTTGCTCGTCCCATCGCGCTCGGCATGGCCCCGAACCGCAAGGAGAAGGTGATGACGCTCTATCTAATCGACGCCGTAGCGGCGCTGTTTCTCTTGGCCGGATTCCACCTGGCGTTCCGGCAGGAGCGCGTGCGGGCTTGGGGCGCTCGCCTTCGGCAAGCTCGCGGGCGGTCCGAGGCGGCCAGCCACACTCAAGTCGCGTCCGAAGATCCCGAAGGGGTCGCGGCGGTTTTCCGCATGGCCGGCGTCATGATCATGGCGTTCAGCTTCACGCTCGGCGCCTTCGCCAACCTGATCGCCTACTACACGGCCGCCAGCCGGGTTTGATTTTGGCGCGCAGGGCCGCCCACGTTCCTGAATGTGCGGCGAGGCTCTCGCCGGATCTCGCTTGCGTCCTTGCCGTCGCGCAGGCCTCGGAAGCTGAGACGCACGAAGAGCGTCACCCCGCCCGGGGGCTTGAGCGCAGATGAGGCAATCGGCACGGCTTCCGACGAATCCTTTCCGGCGAGCGATCCGCCGAACTGGATCTGGCGAGCCCGCAAAAGTGAGCGCGACGCCTGACAGCCTCTGCTCAGACCGGTCCTCACAATGTCCGCGATAGGAATTCGTCGCCGCACCCTGCATTCAAGCCGGCTGGGATATGTCGAAGACTTCAGTGCGCCCGGCGACTACCCAGCGCCTTGCGGGCACTCTTCTGAATTCCAGCTCGTCTTGCCCTATTCGGGCGCTTTCGAATGGCGCGTAGGGGGCAAGACCGCGTTCCTGGACGGAACTCGCATGCTTTTCGTCAACGCCGGGGAAGACTACACCGACCGTCATGTTGTGGGTTGCGGGCATGACAGCATCATCATCACGCCACGTCTGTCCACGCTCAACGAACTCTGCTGGCCCACCGCGCCATCTCGGCATATCGCCTTCCAGCGCGTCGCGGCATCGACCACGACCCGCATGACCTTGCTCGGTCACCGCCTGCTCCAGTTGGAAACCTCAGGCGACGATCCGCTGGCCAGCGATGAATTGATGATGGCCCTGCTCAACGAAGCGCTGGGGCGGATGCAAACGGTTGCTGGAGTCCCGGCGCTCCGCGTTGTGGACGCGGCAAAGCAGTTCCTGCACGCACACCTCTGCGAGCCCATCTCACTCACCCAGATCGCACAAGCCGTTCAAGTGTCCGGCGCTTACCTCACCGACGCCTTCACGCGGTCGGAAGGCATTCCGCTCGGTCGCTACCGCATGCGGCTGCGGCTCAACCGCGCGCTCGTCGAACTGCCGCGTTGTGGAGACATCACTGGGTTAGCCCTCGACCTCGGCTTTTCCAGCCACGCTCACTTCAGCAACGCCTTCAAGTCGCTGTTCGACCTTTCGCCGTCGGCCTTCAGGGCTGAATGTGGCAAGCCTCGGATCGCTGTACGATTAGCCCCAGCTTTGGCGCACGCGGTGCGCCAGCCTCCCAAAACGTGGCGCCCTGCCTAAAGAAACTGTAAGCGGCGCTCGTTACGCCTCGGCAATATGTCCACTCGGAAACGTCAATTTGGAAACCAGTGGGTCATGACACCAACAGAAAAGCCAACCCGCATTTTCAAGCCCAGGACGTGGCGGTCGGTGACGATGTCGGCCGCGCTCGGTGTGAGCCTTGCCGGTTGTGCCGGTGGCGGTTCCGGCGACAAGGCTGTCCCAGCCAGCCAACTGACGCTCGAGCCGCAGCTGGTGGCCGCAGGTCAACAAACCTTTCGCTTCGACACCTTCGGCGACGAGACATTCTGGACCGACACCTTGAAGATGAACAAGGTGATCGAGTCGGCGGTGGACCCGCTCACGGCGGCATCGGTCGGCCTGAAAATCGACGCCGCGGCACTACCCCCGGAGGTTGTCAAAGGAGTCGTCGACGGCACGATCCCGCTCGATGATCCGCAAACGACGCTCGCATTGTTGAGTTTGAACGCCGTGGTCGGCGTGAAGGGGCAAGTCAGCAAGGGGGCTGATGGCAAACTGCACCTGGATCGCGTCGGCATTACGTGCGCGTTGTGCCATTCCACTGTCTCCAGGGATCTGCAGATTGCGGCGCCCGGTAAGGCAGGCGCCAGAGTCAACCTCGCGGGCATTGTCGGCAACCGGTTGGACGGCTGGCCCAATCGCGACTTGCAACCCGGGACCATCATTTCGCTTTCGCCGGCGCTCACCAAAAAGCAGGCCGCCGAATACGCGTCTTGGGTCAAGTCGTTCGGGCCCGGCTTTTACGACCCGCGCATCAATGTGAACACCGACCGAGGCAGCAATCCCGCCGTTGGGGCCGATGTCGACGCAAACCTCGCGGCTTACAAGGCGGCCGGCGGAATTCCGGTGGTCATACCCCCGGCTTTCGGTCTGGCCGGCCTTAGGAAGTCCATCTTCACGGGCGATGGCGACACCGCCCACGAACCGGCGGGCCCGGTCTCCTACTGGAACCGATATGTCGGGGTCGTCCAAATGCATGGTCACGGCACGTTCTCCGACGGGCGGCTCATCATCAATGGCAAGCCGCTCAAGGTGGACCATCGCGCCGGTGACGATCGCATCACCGCCATTCTGCCTCAACTCGAGGCCTACCAATGGTCCATATCGGCGCCAAAGCTTGGCGCAGACGGAACGAAATGGGGCGTTGCGTCCGACCTCAATGCTCAGGCCGTCACCCGCGGCAAGGCCCTGTTCGAAGGCCAGGCAAAATGCTCAAGCTGTCATAGCGGGCCGTCGTTCACCGACGTCAACACGGCTGGCCTGCACCCGCCCAGCGCCAGCGTCGCGCTCGACAAGAACTACATCAAGTTCTCGGCGACCAAGCAGTGGCGTGTCTCGCCGCTCAAGGGGATTTGGCAGCACCCACCCTATTTCCATGACGGCTCAGGCGCTTTGAATCCGAAAACCGGCAAGTGCATGGATGGGTCCGACATCGGCAGTTTGGCCGGTGCGAAAGATCGGGTGAGACAGGACCTAGCGTGCGTCGTGAACCGGTACGACAACTCAAATGGACCCAACCGTAGGCTGAGCGACGCCCAACGCCGTGATCTTGTGGAGTATCTGAAGTCTCTCTGATCGCTCTCAGTTGGGCTACACGACTGCAGTTTCGGTCATTCTCGCAGTGGATCGCCCGCTCACGAATCCCCACCGGGCGCCGAGCCCAGGCGAGATTGCGGTGATCGCCATGAGACCGCAAACGCGCATGTCCGAAGACGACGCCGCCCACACAGCCAAGATGCTCAACGGCCGCGCCAGCAGCGGCGACCGGAACGTCTAACGCCGCCGCTCCGGCGCCGGAACTTGGTGGCGCACGCGCTCATTCGCCTGTCTCAGTTCCCGCGCCAGCGCGAGCCGCTGGCTGTCGGGCGGAGGCATGCCTTGGACGAAGTCCTCGACGGCCTTGCCAAGCGCTTGGTCCGCCGGCCTGTCGGACGCTTTGAGGGTGGCGGCTTGGGCCAGGTATAGGCCGCGGGTCAGGAGTTGACGCTCCAAGGTCCTCGTCTCCCAGACCCTTGGCGCCGCTTCGCCGCCGAACGCGGCTCGCGCGGCCTCTTGGTAGGCTTCGCGCCGGACTCGCGGGGGAGCACCGCGGCCGGCCTCCGCCCGTTCCCGCATCTTGCGCACCGGCTGCCGCTCGGCCTTGCGCGTCACGCCGCGCGCGCGGCGCGGCGTCGCCTCGGCCTCGACGCCCCGGTCGCGGAGCGCCTGGGCGAACAGTTCCCGCCAAAGCTGCAGGTCTGCTTTCTTCGGATTCAGCCGTTCGCCGCCGACGCCCAGCCGGCGGACCGCGATGTGGACGTGCGGGTGACCGGCATCTGTGTGCAGCACGAGACCATAGTCAAAGGTCCCCCCGAACGCCTGAGCGGCGAACGCGCGCGCGGCGTCGCGGACCACATAGGGGTCGGCGCCCCGGGGCATCGACAGGACCAACGACAGGCTGATCGGCGCGCCCGCCCGGTGGCGCGGGTCGACGGCGGCCCCCAGGCTCCAGTCTTGGGCCAGGTCGCGGACCAGCGCTCGGCCGAGGAGCGGGACGCCGTCTGGTCCCTCCAGCGCCAGGGCGCCGTTGCGGCTTATGTAGTCGAGGTGCGCCTGCAGGTGGGCCGCGTTGTGGGTGCGACCGGTCACTTTGACCATGACCTCCGGCGCGCGCGCCGCCAGGCGGCGCAAGCGCGCCCGCGGGTCCGGCAACCGCGACGGCGGGGAGAGCACTTCACGCGGCGTGCGCCGCTGCAGCGCCACCGGTCGCCAGACGTCCTCAAAGCCAGCGATCATCCGGAAGTCATTCACAGCTCGGCGTCCCAATAGGCGAGGTTGCCGGCGAAGGCCTCCCGCACGGCGGTCAGGTGCGCCGAGAGCTCCTGCCGGAAGTCATCGATCGAGGTGAGCTCGGCGGCCAGCACGCGCCCCTCCATTACCGCGGTGTTCATCGCCCGGGCGATCTGGTTGACGTTGACCCCGATGCGCCGGAGCTCGGCCTGGACGGCCACGAGGGCATAGGTGTCGACCGTCCCGAAGGTCGGCGTTCCGCGGCCGTGACGGCGGACCAAGGCCGCCACCCAGCCGGCCCGCGGCAAGGCCAGGCGCGCCGCCTGGGCAGTCACGTGGGCCGCCTCCGGCGCGGCCAGGCGCACCATCAGTCGCGCCGCCGTTCGCAGTTTGGGAGGCCCGCCGGCGGCTACACCGGCGTCCGCGCAGTCCCCCTCGATCAGTTGGCGGAGGCGCGCCGAGCGGCCGCCGAACGCCGCGGCGCGGGCGTTGAAACGGGATGCGAGATCGTTCGGGACGCGGACGTTGAACACCGCCACTGGAGGGCCCTGTCATACAAAGCTGCCGGCAAGGCTATCCTGCCCTAAACCGTTGCCCTCAACTTGGCTCCTCCCCTCGGCCGTGACGACGCGTAAGCCTACGGGTCGTCACGGCCACCCGCCGGCCCATGCGGGCCGCCCCAGCCGGGCCAAGGGATCGGGCCGGGTGCGCGGCATGGGCGCGCCCCTGGACACGGCAAATTGGATAGGAGGATTCGGGATCAGCGTCGCCGTAGCGTCAGCCGAATACCTGCCGGCCCTCGGCGATGTTGATGAGTTCGGGCAGGGCGTAGACCGCGGGCATTGGCCCGACGCCCTCTCGCATCCGCCGGATAAGACCCGCGGCCTCGAGCTGGCGCAGCACATTGTTCGCGGTGATCCGGCTGTTGAATCCGGCCATGGTCCGGAAGTCGCTCGCGCGCAGGATCGGCCGCTCGAAGAAGGCGTCGGCTGCACGTCCCGCGAATTGGGAACGGGTCACCTCCATGAAGCGCCGCTGGCGATCCACGTAGAGATCGCGGATCGCCCGCACCTTCTGCAAGTTGACCTCCGCCTGGCTCACCACGGCCTCGACGAAGAACTCCAGCCATCCCTGCCAGTCCTTGGCTTCGGTGATCGCCAGGAGGTGGTCGTAGTAGACGTCGCGGCGCGCCTCCAGGTACTCCGAGAGGTAGAACATCGGCCGCGAGAGGACGTGGCGCTTGTAGAGCAGGAGCGGGATCAGCATGCGCCCGATCCGGCCATTGCCATCCTTGAAGGGGTGCAGGATCTCGAACTGGGCGTGGGCCACGCCGGCCTGGAGGATCGGGTCCTCGGTCTCAAGATTGAGGTAGGCTTCCCACTGCCCCAGATGTTCCCGCAGGATCAGCGGGCTGGGCGGAATGAAGCGCGCGCGGTCCATCGGGTCGCCCTGTCGCCCGATCCAGTTCTGGTCTTCGCGGAAGTCGCCCGGTGTCTTGTCGCGCCCCCGGACCCCCTGCATCAGGCGCTGGTGGATGGTCTTGACCAGGGACAGGGACAAGGGTCGTTCCGTCAGCGCGTCCTCCGCATAGCTGACGGCGGCGCGGTAGTTGCTGATCTCCTCAATATCGCCGCGGCGGGCCTCCGGCGCCTCGATGCCGGCGTCCTGCTCCAGGACCTCTTCCAAGGTCGCCTGGGTCCCCTCGATGCGCGACGACAGCACCGCCTCGTTGACCGTGATAGGCGACAGCAGGACGCCAGGATTGGGCAGGGTCTGCAGCATGCCGTCGTACCGGGCGAGCGCCGCGTTGGCGCGGCCGGCCAGCGGCAGCAGCCGCCGCCAGTCCAGCGCTTCCAGCGGCAGAGCGTCGGGAATGCAGGGCGCAGCGGGCATCGCAGGGCTCGGGAAAGGAACCTTGAGCCCTAGCTGAGTTTGGAAAAAAGTGAAAGCTGGAAGTGCTTTTCACTTTTCACTAAGCCGAAAGCGGAGCGTCGGCTAATCACTAGCGTCGTTGTGAACCGCAAAACCCTGTGCCGCGGTTCACAAACGGTTTTGTGTATGGCGGCCCATACATTAGCAGCCGAGCGTAAACTCCTGCGCCGATCACCATACACAGCCAGTCCACAAGCCCACGCGCCCACGCGGACACATGTCCACGTGGCCGCATGGCCAGCGCCCTCGGAGCTTTGAACTTCCAAACGAGAGTCGCCTCGCCGGGGGTGGCCCGGCGAGGCGCTCTGCGGTCTAGGCTGCGACCTTGCGGGGGCGCGACCAGACCAGGTTGTGGCCTTTGTCGGATTCCAGCAGGGCGGCGAAGATCGTATTGGCGAAGCTGGGGTCGTCGAGCGTCACCGACAGGTAGCTGCGGTTGCCCTTCGAGGACTTCACCCGCGCGCTGCCGATCTGGATGTCGCCGGCGAAGACGCGGTAGTCGGGCGAGTTGGCGTTGGTCTTTTCGACCGGGCGGAACTCCGCCGCCTTGATGTTGACGGTGAGGGTCTTGATCGAGCCCGTGTAGACGCCGTCTTCGTTCTTCGTGAAGGTGCCGATGAGAGCCATAGTGGTTTCTCCTGTTGCTCGGGCCGCCCAATCGCGGCCGCGATGGCGATCGGCAGCCCAGGCCGGACAGCCTCCCTTCAGACCTGTCCCGAAGCGCAGCGGAGGACGGCCGGGCCAGCTTTCTTGCCTCGCGAGGAATGAGCCGCAGGCTCAGGGGAAGAAAGCCGGAAACGGCCGTTGAAAGGGAGGCCCGCCTGGGCCAGATCAAGCCAGGAGCGCCTGCGGTTGGTTGGCGAATTTCAGGGGATTCACACCGGCCCTCAACGGCCCCAGAACCCACATGAACAACCAGACGGTTGTCCGGTCACGGCAAGAACAGACTCTCCCGCCACAGCCCCGACGGCAGAGTGACTCACAACGATAAGGCCATGATCGAGCGCCCGATCCGGCCGATCGTTCACCTAAAAGGGACCCCCGTGCCGGCGCCCAAGGACCCAAAGTCCGAGTGGCGTTGCAAACCGTGCGGATCTGTCGTTGGGATCGACCCTGCCCTGGCCGACACCGACACGGTTCGCTGCCCTGTGTGCGGAGCCGCCCTTGGCCGCGCCGGGCGGTTCCGTAGCGATCCGCAGCAGTTGCAACGGCTCCGGGCGCGCCAGTGAATGCTTAGGTCATTCCGGCGATCGCGATTCTAGCGTTTCAGCAGATCTGACGCCTCCACGCCCAATCCGGTCGCGATCCTGTCGAGTATGTCGATGGTCACGCCATATACGCCCCGTTCAATGGCGCTGATGTAGGTTCGATCGACCTTGGCGCGACTAGCGAGCTCTTCCTGTGAAAGGCTGAGCTCCTGCCGCTTTAGGCGAAGGTTCCTCCCGAGGACCTCTCGTATGCTCATCGCCAGTTAGCGACGGCAATGCAGAGAATCTCACCACGGAGAATCCTCTACAAAACGCTAGTCAAGGTCAGGTCTGAGAAGGTCCGGAGGCTCCAAGCCAAAGGCGGCTGCGAGCTTTTCGATCATGTCGACCGTGGCGGCGTTCCTGCAGTTTTCGATTTTGCTCACATACGTCCGATCCATCTTGGCGAGGTCCGCCAATTCGTCCTGGTTCAATCCCAAGCGATTGCGGCGCATCCGGACGTTTCGGGCGAGAATTTCTCGTAGCTCCATCGACCAGGAGACGATGGCATTGTCGAGTATTTCACCACGGAGTATCCTCTACAAAATGTAGCATGAGGCCATGTGATGCAGTGGTGCGCACAATGAACTCCGAAGCGCGCCGCGAACGCTCAAGCGAAAGTGCATGCCCCGTCACAATAGCTCCGAACGAGACCGGCTGGGAGCGCTGACCGAAGGTGTCTGAAGTACAGAAGGCGTGGCAGCCGGCCCCAGGCGACAGTCCGGCGATTGCGGATGGAATCTACCGAGCCCATGGCAATTGGCTGATGGCGTTCCTGCGCCGCCGCTTCGCACCCCAGGAAGCCGAAGACCTCGCCCAGGACACCTACGTCCAGCTCGTCGCCACCAAAGCCGAAATCCGGAACCCCCGAGCCTTTCTGGCCCGGCTCGCGCTCGATGCGGCCGGCATGCAAGCGAGGCGCCGTCTTGCTCGTCCGATCCTCGTCTCCGACGAGCTGATGCCGCCAGGGATTTCCGAACCCTCCGACCAGGAGCACTCGCTCCTCTTGAAGCAGGCGATCCAATCGCTCCCGCCCAAGTTGCGCGTGGTCTTTGTCTTGAGCCGCTTTGGTGGCTTAACGTATGAAGAGATCGCGAACCGCTGCGGCGTCTCGGTGAGGACCGTGGAGGTGCGCATGAGCAAGGCGCTTGCGAAGTGCACGGCCCTGTTGAGCTAGCGGGCGGCCACCAATGAGCGACACGGCGACACAACGTTCGCGTGCACAGGCCGAGGCGGCCGACTGGTTCGCCCGGCAATGCCGCCTATCGATCACGACGGACGAACTCTACGCCTTCCGAGATTGGCGGCGCGACCCTGCCAATGCCGCAGCCTTTGCCGCGGTAGAGGCGACATGGATCGAGGCAGGGGGCCTGATTCATGACCCGGATATCCGGGCGGCGACGGAGGAGGCGCTTCGCAAGCACCCGCCGCGCCGCACGTCCGCGGAGGCTGCTACTCGCTCGCGGTGGCTCCTCGGCCTGGCGACAGCAGGCGCCATCGTCGTCATCGGTGGCGTCTTGGTGTTTCAGCCCGCGCCGACCTACGAAACCCGGGTCGGACAGCAGCGCCTCATAACCCTTCAGGATGGGTCCCGTGTGCGCCTAAACACCAACTCCAAGCTGGTCGTGCGCTACCGCCGCGACGAACGGCGCGTGGTCCTGGCCCGTGGCGAGGCCTTTTTCGAGGCCGCGCACAATGCGGACCGGCCCTTTGTCGTGGAGGCGGACGGAACGCGTGTCCGCGCCATCGGCACGAAGTTCGACGTGCGTCGCGACGCCGATCTTGTCCGCGTCACCCTGCTTGAAGGCCGTGTCCAAGTCGCAAAGCTCGACCAGCCCCCGAGCGCGACGCTCACTCCGAACCAGCAGCTGACGGTGACGCCAAAGGGCATGTCGCCGATACGCTCCACGGACGCCGCCGAAGCGTCCGGCTGGACGAGCGGCCGGTTGATCTTCCACCAGACGCCGCTTGAAGACGCCGTCGCTGAGGTGAACCGCTACTCGTCCGACAAGCTGGTGCTGGAGGTGCCGGTCGCCCTCGCGCGAACACCGGTCAGCGGGGCATTCAACACCGGTGACACCCAAGGCTTCGTCTCCGCGGTCGAGGGCGGATACGACCTGCAGAGCTCCAGCGATGCCGATGGCTCTGTTCACCTGCGGCCGCGGGCTGCCCAGCCCGCCAGCTAAAATATTTTCCCGCCGGCATGTGGGAAGTTGGATGGCCACGCAGCTTGCTCCGTAGACGAACCACGTGGCGGCGAGACGTGACCATCCCGGTCAAACGACCTCCCGGGCTTGTCCGGGGGAAACGATGACTGGACCAATCAACAGCCCGAATCTTCGTCGGCACTGCCTGAAAGGTGCCGCGCTAGCGGCATTGGTTGTGGCCGCGCCGATGGCCGCGATCGCCCAGACCGCGCACTCGATCCACATTTCAGCAGGGTCTCTGGACTCGGCGCTGTTGGCGCTCGCGGCGCAGTCCCATGACCAGTTGCTCTATTCGTCGGCGCTCGTGGCCGGGCGCAGCGCGCCGGCCTTGGACGGTGAGCTGACGACCGAACAGGCGTTGCTGCGCCTATTGAGCAAGTCAGGCATCGTCGTGCGTCAGACGGGGCCTGCCGTTTTTGTCCTGCGTCAGGCCGTGGGATCGATCGCGCCGGTTGTGACCGCTCCTGCCGATGCCCAGTCTCCTCCTGGAGCAAGCCGCCCTTTCGGCGATGAACCGGTCAAGCCTCCCGCGGGAGGACCTTCCAGGCCGTTTCCGTTGGCCGCCGCTGCTGCGCCAGCGGCGGCAGCCACGGTTTCGGAAGTCGAAGTAACCGGCAGTCATATCCGCGGCGGCGGTTCAGGCGCTTCGCCGTTGACGGTGATTTCCCGTGCCGATTTCGAGGCGTCCGGCCAGCTGACCATCGCCGGCGCCCTCAGCGTCCTGCCGCAGAACTTCAACGGTCAGGACACCGACCTGTCGGCGACGACCAACACCGACAACCGCGGCCTCAACAATTCCTACGGCGTCGGCGTCAACCTGCGCGGCCTGGGCAGCAATGCGAGCCTGGTGCTGGTCAACGGGCGGCGCCTCGGCGGGGCCGGCGCCAAGGGCGACTTCACCGACGTCTCGACCCTGCCCAGCATCGCGCTGCAGCGGGCGGAGGTGCTGCTGGACGGCGCCTCGGCGATCTATGGATCGGACGCGGTGGGCGGGGTGGTGAACCTGATCATGCGCCGCGACCTCGACGGCGGCGAAGCCCGCCTGGAAGGCGGGACGGGGGAAGGCAACACCCCGCGCGAAGGCCAGCTCGGGCTGATCGAGGGCAGGACCTGGTCAGGCGGCGGGGTGGTGCTGGCCTATGAGGCCTATCACCGCACGGCCCTGGTGGCTCAGGACCGCGACTTCGCGGCCAGCCCGGACTTGCGGCCCTTCGGTGGGACCGACTTTCGCACCGCCTTCGCCCATCCGGGCAACATCGTCGCGGTGAATCCCGCCACCGGAATCTCCGGCCCGTTCTTCGGCATCCCCGCCGGCCAGAACGGCCTCGGGCTCACCCCGGCCAGCTTCACCCCCGGCTCCGTGAACCTCGGCAATTCGCATTTCGGCCTGGACCTGCTGCCGGACCAGGAGCGGTCCAGCGCCTACATGGCCGTCCATCAGGACCTCGGCGCCCACGTGGAACTGACGGGCGATGTGATCTACGGCTTCCGCCGGGCGCGCACCCAGTTGGCGCCGCCGACCTCAACCCTCACGGTGACCACGGCCGATCCCTTCTTCGTCTCCCCCAACGGGACCAAGTCCGAGTCCATCACTTACTCATTCCAAGGCGAGCTGCCGCCGCCGGTTTCGCGCGGCACGGCGGAGACCCTCGCGGTGACTGGCGGGGCGACGGCCGACCTCTGGCGCGACTGGCGCGCCGAAGGCTTCGTGGATTTCTCGCAGGAAATCGAGGAAGGCCGCGTCCACGGCATCGTCAACTCGAGGCTGCTGGCCGAAGCCCTCGGCAACACCCCCGACACCCCGGCCACGGCCTTTAGCCCCGCCCGCGACGGCTTCTTCAACCCCTTCACCGGGGTGTCGGGCGCGAACAGCGCCGCGACGCTGGCGGCCATCGCCTCGGGATACACCTTCTCGCGGCGGGAGAGCCGCGTCAGCACTGCCAGCCTTCAGGCGGACGGCTCGATATACGACCTGCCCGCCGGAGCGGTTAAACTGGCGGTCGGCGGGCAGCTGCGCCACGAGACCTTCACGCGGATCGGCGCCAACCACACCTCCACCGTTGCCGAGACCCCGCAGGCCAGCACCGACGTCGAGCGGTCGGTCGGGGCGCTGTTCACAGAAGCCGACGTCCCGCTCTTCGGCCAGGCCAACGCCCGGCCGGGCCTGCAGCGACTGGAGCTCACGGCAGCGGTGCGCTGGGAGCACTACAACGACTTCGGCAGCACGGTGAATCCGAAGTTCGGAGTGCTGTGGTCTCCAGTCGAGGACGTCAATGTCCACGCCACCTACGGAACTTCGTTCCGGGCGCCCGGGCTGCGTGAACTGGACGACCCCCAGTTGAACAGCCCGGTCCTGCTGCCCGGGACCAGCGGAGCGAATGTGCTGAGTTTGCTGCTGAACGGGGGCAACCCCAATCTGCGTCCGGAAACCGCCAAGACCTTGACCGTCGGAGCCGACTGGCAACCTTTAAGCATACCGGGCTTGAGGGTGTCCTTGACGGGCTTCGACGTCCGCTACCGGAACCGCATCGACACTCCCGGCGTCACCTTCATCGGCACCGCGCTCACTGACCCCGCTCTGTCCACGTTCGTGCGCCACCTCGATCCCACGAACGCGGCCGACGAGGCGGTCATCAGCGCGCTGCTCGCTAGCCCCGCCACGTCGACCGCCCAGGGCTCGTTCCCGGCGGCAAGCTACGGCGCGGTGATCGACGGGCGCAATGTCAACACCGGGGCGCTTGAGGTCTCCGGCCTCGACCTCAACGCCAGCTACGGCCACGACCTTGCGGGCGGCCGCCTGCAGCTCGGCGCCACGGGTTCGGACCTGCTGCGCTATGACCAAGCGTTCACCCCTACCGGACCGTCGATCTCGCGCTCTGGCCTTGTCGGCTTCCCGGCCCGTTGGCGCGCCCGGTTCAGCGCCGACTGGACCCGCGACGCCTTGACGGTCGGGGCGGCCGTCAACGGGACCAGCGCCTTTCACGACGCCGCTGGCGCGCACGTCGACGCCCTGGCGACCGTGGACTTGCTGGCGCGCTGGACCGGACTGGACGGTTCGAGATGGCGGGGAGTCACCGCCCAGCTCACGGTCAGAAACCTCTTCAACACCGACCCGCCCTTCTTCAACAACCCCCTGGGCTTCGCCTTCGACGGCGCCAATGCCGACGTGGTCGGCCGCTTTGCGGCCGTGCAGCTCACCAAGACCTGGTGATGCCGCGCGCCCGGCCGCCCGGCCTCCGCCGCCCTTTGGCGGCGGGCCTGATCCTTGCCGCTCTTCTGAGCGGGTCGCCTTCCAACGGGCGGCCTGCAACGGTTGAGGACCTGCTCCGCCGCGAAGCCTTCGGGGCGGTCGCGGCCGACCCTACCGGACGCTGGCTGGTGATCGAGCACCAGCGGCCCTACCAGGAGAGCTTCCGGTTCGATCTGGACGTCTTCAACGACTATGCCCGGACCCGACTGGACCGGGTTGACCTGCGTCACCCGGGCCCCGCACGGCCGTTGTTCCGGGCCGACGCCAAGGCCGGCTATGTCGCTGGCCCCTTCTCCCCGGATGGACGCCGCCTGGCGGTCTACCGGCTGACCGCGACCGACTGGGAGCTGGGCGTCGCCACCCTGGCGACCGGCGCGGTGCGCTGGATGCACATCACCCCGGAGTGGACGCAGGACAGCAAGACCCTAGCCTGGGTGACGCCGACCCGGCTTGTGGTGATCGCCCGGCCCCCGCGCGACCTGCCCTACGACCTGCGTCATCGCCCCACCGCGCCGACGCTCCTACCGGACCGCTGGCGACGCGCCGCGGCAGGGCAGGCCGAGGTCACGGTGGTCGGTGGCGGAGACAGGGCGGGGATCCGGCCGGCCGCCGCGCCGCGCCGCCTCGTCGAGATCGACCTCGGCGGGCGACCCCCACGGACCCTGGCCACCGGCGCGTTCGTGGCCCTCGAGGTCGCGCCCGGCGCCCGCCGCATCGCCCTGGTCGAGGCCCTCGGCGACACGCCTATGGCCGCCGGCCGGCCCGTCCAGTCCGACTACGGCGTCGAGAACCTGGCGCACCGCGCCCAGGTCCTGGAGCTGCCGACCGGCCGCCTGACGACCCTGGCTGCGAACCGGGAGGTCCTGCTGCATCCCCTGGCCTGGTCGCCGGACGGGCGCGAGCTGCTGATCTACGCGCGGTCCCCCCAAACCGCCTGGACCCAGGGCGCGCTGCTGCGCGCCGACGCGGTGACCGGCGCCGTCCGCTCCGTCGGGGTTGGAATCCGGCCCCGCATGGACCTGCGCCCGGAGGCCGTCCGCGCCGGCTGGCTGGGCGACGACCCTTTGGTCTGGGGCGTGAAGGATGGCCCATCGCCCGCGGCGCCGGGGTGGTGGCGGCTCTTGCCCGCCGGCGACCTGGAGGTCACGGCCGGTCTGGCCGGCCTGCGTCGGGACGGCCTGACGGTGACGGGCGGCACGATGCTGGTCTCCGGGAGCGACGCCCTGTGGCGGATCGGTCCGGACGGCGCCAGGACCGCCATGGCGACGGGGGCGGCTGCTGCGGCCTACAGCCAAGTCGGGCGCAACTTCCACCATGCCTACGACGTGCCATCGGAGGCCCGGTTGATCGGGGTCCGGCGGGCAGTGGAGGGGGATCACATCCTCGCCGTCTCGCCCCACGACGTCCGGGACTTGGCGACCCTGGCCCCCGGCGCGGAACTCCTGGCCGCCCCCGGCGCCGGGGGCGGCGTCCTGGCGCGGGTGCAGCCGTCCGGCGGCGAGGAGCGCCTGGTCTGGCTGCGCGCCGGCGGCGCCCCGGTGGAGATCGCCACGATCAACCAAGGACTGGCGGACCTCGACGCACCGGACATCCGGCCGGTCACCCATCCCGGGCCGGCCGGACAGCCCCTGACCAGCTGGTTGCTGCTGCCGAAGGGTCGGCCCCTCGGAACGTCGCCGCCGCCCCTGGTGGTCTGGCCCTATCCGGGGTCAACGCTCGCCCGCGCGCCCTCGACGATGGATTTCCGCAAGCCCGGCTTCGACAAATATCCCGCCCTGCTGGCGGCGCACGGCTACGCTGTCCTGCTGCCCAGCCTGCCCGGCCGGACCGACGGCGGCGATCCGGCCGCCGGCCTGGCGGACCGGGTCCTGGCGATCGTCGACGCCGCCGCCGCTGACCCAGCCCTCAAGGACGCATTCGACCCGACGCGGCTCGGCGTCTGGGGCCTCAGCTACGGCGGCTACGGGACGCTGGCGATGATCACCCAGACCGGCCGGTTCCGGGCGGCGATCGCCCAGGCGAGCCCGAGCGACCTGATCAGCATGTGGGGGCAATTCCAGCCGGCGATGGCGGCCGACCCGAGCGAAGGGGTGAGCAGCTTCTACAGCGCCGGCTGGATCGAGGACCTGCAGGGCGACATGCGCGCACCGCCCTGGGCGGACCCTGGGCGGTACGTCCGCAACACGCCCCTGCTGCGGGCCGGAGCCATCACCACCCCGCTCCTGTTGCTGCACGGCGACCAGGACAGCATCCCGCTCGCGCAATCCCAGGAGATGTTCACGGCCCTGTGGCGTCAGGGGAAGACCGTCGAGCTCGCCACCTACTGGGGCGAGGGACACGGCATCAGCAGTCCGGGAGACCTGAGGGACCTCCTGGGCCGCGCCTTCGGCTGGCTCGACAGCTATCTGGGCGGCGACGGGCCTACGGCCACCGGCGCGACGCCTCGGCCGCATCCGGGATCAGCGTCTGCCAATGCCGCACCCAGGCTTCGATCACCACGGCGTTGAGCACGCCGGGGACCTCGGCGCGCCAGATCAGGGCGTCGGGATCGAGGACGGCGGCGAGGCCGCGTGGGTCGAGAACGCCGGCCTCGGCGAGGCAGCCCTCGCCAAGGTAGGTCCACAGGAACTCGCGATTCGCCGCCAGGGTGCGCGCGTAGAAGGAGCCCATCTCGCCCTTCGAGCGCCGTCCCACGACCGCCGCCGGCAGCCGGTCGGCGAAGGTGTCGCGCGCCAGGCCGCGGTCGCGGCCGCCGCGCTGCAACTCCCAGGTCGGGATGGACAGGGTGAGCTCCAGCACGGGCTGCGAGAGCAGGGGATGCAAGACCTCGCGCCCCTGGCCATAGCCGGTGGCCCCCCGGTGGACCTGGGTCATGACGAGGCCGCCGATCTGATAGCGCTTCGCCGGAGGCAGGTCCTCGAGCCCCTCGAGCCAGGGGTGGGCGGCGGCCGCGGGCTCCCGCCGGGTCCGGGGTCCCCAAAGGGCCAGCGGCGTCTCACGCCGGGCCCGGTAGGGGAGGGCGGCCCAGGCGTCGCAGGCCACCGACCAGACCGAGCGCCGCAGGCGAAGGGCGATCGCCCGCGCCTCCGCTCCGAGCAGATGTCGAACCCCGCGGGCCGCCACCAGGTCCGACAAGACCTGAGGCGTCGGATGCTGGAAAAAAGCCGCGTCACCGCCCTTGCCGGTGATCAGCGCCTCAACGCCCAGAGCCTCACACAACCGCCGGGTCTCGCGGTCACGGCCGACGTCCAGGGCGTTGATCGCCGGCCGCGCACCGCGCGCCAGCTCAACGAAATCCTCCGGCCCGAAGCGCGCCAGCTCCAGCGCCGCGACCTGCGCAGGGCGCCCCAGGGCCTCCATCACCGGAAGCGCCCAGGCCCGTTCATCGCACTCCGGACGGTCGCCTTGGAAATGCAGCGCCACGGCGATCTTCCCGGCCATGCCCAGACGCTCAGCCGTCAGGGCGACAATCGCCGAGTCCAAGCCGCCAGACACCTCGATGAGACACCGCCGGAAGGGGGCGAGCGCGCCGGCCACCGCGGTCTCCAGCGCGGCCCGGAGCTCATCCTCCAGTCCGTCGGACGGTGGCGGCGGCCGCCGCGCCCAGGCCGCCGGACGCCAGAGCGCCTGGGCGTCTTTGGCCGCACCGCCCAGGGGGTGCAGGTCGCCCGGCGTCACCGTCTCCAGGCCCCGAAAGCCGCAACGCGCCGGGATCGTGGCCGGACGGCGCAGAAAGTCGGTGATCGCGTCCCAATCCAGAGCCAGGTTGCGCGGACCCAGGCCCGGGGGCAGGCCCGCAAGGTCGGAAGCCGCGAAGGCCAGGCCGCCGCGCCGCCAAGTCAGGACATCCAACGCGCCGGACGGATCGCGCAGGATCCAGTGGCTGGTTCCGTCGGGATCGCGCAGCACCGCGACATAGCTCCCCCAGCACCCGGCCAGCAGCTGCCTCGCGCGAGCCGGGGGATCTGGCGCTGACAGGGCGTGAAGGTCGGACGTCGCCGGGACGGACCCGCCCTTTGCGAACAGCTGACCGACGATGACCCCGTCCAGAGCCGGCGCGTTGACCACCGGCAGGTCGGGCGGCGCCCGCGTCCAGATCGCCAGGCCCGGCGCCTGGATCCGCGCGGTCCAGCCGGGCGTCCCCGAAAGGATGTTCAGCTGGGCTTCAGCCTCGGCGCGGCCGGCCTCCGTATTGCGCCAGGCGGCGATCAGATAGGTCGCGCCCATTCAGACCGCGCAGATCGGCCGATAGGCGGCGAGGCGCTCCGGCAGGTCATCCAGGACGGTCGCGCCGGCCTGCAGCCAGCAATGAGCTGCAAAGGGCCAGGTGCGCACGCCGAAGACCCAGCGGACCTGGTGGCCGCTGCGCTGCAGGAAGCGCAGAACCAGGAAGCTGCGCACCAGGCATTTGCGCGAGATCGGCAACCAGATCAGGGCTTGCTGCGCCTGCCGCGCGGCCGCGCCGAGGTCTGGGACGTCCTCGCGCGCGCGAACGGAGCGCGGTGGCCTCGCCGCCGCGGCCAGAACCTGGGCGAAGGAACGCCCCCGGTAGAGCAAGAGCACATCGCCCAGGCAAAGCAGCAGGCGCAGGCGCGCCCGGACGGAGAGCGGTGGAGGCTGGAGATAACGCAGGTCCTGGTCAGGCATGGCAGGCGGCGGCGGGCCGCGCCGCGCGGCGGGCCCGCGCTGCGCGAGGCCGGCGGCTACCAAGTCGGCCGCGGCCTCCGGCGAGGGGGCCACGACCGCGCCCTCGGGGCCGACCTGTATGACGCTCGCGGCGCCCGGCAAACAAAGGTAGCGGTCCGTGGCGATGTCGAGGATCACCAGGTCCTCGTCCAGGTCCACGGCCCAGACATCCGCGCGAAGGAAGATTGTCGACGTCACTGGGAGAGCGGCCGCCGCCGGTTGGCCGGAGGCGGAGCCCCTTCAGCCCGGCTCGTACATGGTCACAGGATCGAGCTCGGGAACGCCCATGTCCGAACCGTTGGTGAGGGCCTTCGCGCCGCCGCCAACCAGCCGGAGGCTACGGAAATCAGATTGAACAGCCATCGCTGTCTCCAGGTCTTGCGACGCCGCAGAAGTGCGGCGTTGCACCGCCATGGGGTTTGGTCCGTGGCGAGGAAGCCTGCCCAGGACGGTGTTCCTGGGCAGGCTGGCGCAGAGGGCTGCTCAGCCCTGTTCGAACTTGGTGACGTGATCGATCTCGAGGTCACCCTCGTCGGAGCCGTTGGTCAGGGCCTTGGCGCTGCCGACGCCCACCAGACGCAGGCTGCAGAGCTCGAACTTGCGGATCATGACTGCCTCCTATTCGCTCGCCGCTTGATCGCGGCGGAGAGGAGGAGGCGACCCAGGGAGACTCTATTCAAACTATATCGGGATATAGTTTTGATCCTCGTCCGCGCCGAGGAGCCCGGCCAGACGATCGGCGAGCGCAATGCGACGCTCGTGAAACCGCCGGACCACTGGACCCCAGTGGCCGCCGGGATCCCGCGGGTCTGAGCCGCGCAGCTCAGCCGCTTCGATGGAGAGGTCGTCGAACAGCTGCGGCTCCGCCCGCCGGACTGGTCCCAGCAGAATCTGTGTGGTGCGGTGAGCGGCGATCAGAGCTGGGCTGCCGGTCTCGGCGACCCAGCCGAAGAAGAGCCGCTCGACATCTCGGACCGGATCCGTGATCTTAATGGCCGTCCCGGGACCCGGCGCGGGTAGCCGCCGGAGGGTGGTCCGCTGAGGGTCATGCGCGATTTCCAGTTCCGCCCAGCTCATGCCGTAGAGGTCGGCGATATCGACGGCGGTCAAGGCGCGGACAAAGAAGCCTTGGCCGCGACGATCCTCTAGAAGGCCTTCGCCAGCCAATCTCGACAGCGCCTCTCGGACCGGCGTCGCGCTTAGCCGAAGGTCTGCCGCGATGTCGGCGGCGGCGATCCGCTCGCCGGGCGGAAGGACGCCCTCGCGCAGCCGGTCCCGCAAGCCGATGAGCGCGATCTGAAAGGGTTCTGCCCGGTCGGCCGCCATGCCCCGTACTCCAAACTACTGACGCTTGTCCCTGCCGGAACGTCAGCGGTGCGACCGTAGTTGGCAAGACGGAAACCTTCGCGCATCACGCGAAATTATGGTTACTAATCAATTCATTAGGAATATAGCGAACGTCCTTGCGGGCATTCCGCAACGCCATTGTGGATCAGGGCTGGGATGGGTGCGCCACGGCGACCCAAGAGCGGTCGCCGTGGTAACGAGCGCGATCATCGCGCCCTGACCGGATAGTTGAGCACGCCCTTCTCGGCCGCCTTCTGGGCCAGGTTCAACGCCGGCCCGAACGGCTTCGACTCCGTGGCCCGCGCCGCATTCAGGGTGTTGGCCAGCGTCAGGACGCACACCGGATCGAGCGCCAGCATTTCGTCGTTGGCGCGGAACGGCGCCGCGCGGCCATCTCGGTCGAAGTTCGCCTTGGCGAGCACCAGGGTGACGCGCTTCTGCTGCGCCCAGCGGATGGCCAGCTTCTCGCCGCCCTTGGCGCCCGAGGTGGCGAGCGCCATGGCCGGCCATTGCGCCAGCGCCCAGTTGAGGGCGTCGAAGATGCGGCTGGCGTCCTCCGCCGTGTTGGCTTGCGGCGCGGCGCGGAAGGCCACGATCACTGCGCCTGGGCTCGCAGCGGCATGTTTCTCCGCGCGGCGGGCGCGCAGCGCATCCCGCGCCTCGATCTGGGCTGCGGTGATGCGGGAGCCCCGGATGTTGCCCTTCCAGGGACACCAGACCTCGCCGGTCGAAAGGGTGTAGCTCGCCGAGGCCGCGTCCCGGACGATCTCCAGCGCCAGGGTCGCTACGTCGGCGGCGCGGGCGGTACGGGTGGCGTCCTGGATCTCCACGTCGAGGACTTCGGACCCATCGAAATCCCGCAACAAGGCGTTGAGGCCGTCGCGCGCCTTGTCGGCCTCGCGCTCGATGCGCTGGGCCGCCGAATGGAACGCGCCGATAAGCGCCTCGCAGATCAGACCGCCAAAGTCTTCCAATGGGGTCTCGACCACGAGGTCGAGAAGTTCGTTCATGAGGCCGTGGCCGAGCTGCTGGAGCGCGTCCTCCGGCGGATAGGGCCGGGAGTCCTCAAGCTGGAGCGCCTGGGACTCGAAGCGCGTGAGCGCGTCCGAAGTGGGGAGGTGGAGGATCGGCTGCATGGCGTAGGTCCCTGTCTGGGGTTGGTCGAGCCGGTTGGCTCGTGACCGCCCCGCGCCGACCGGCGCCGGGGCCCACAAGGGCTTTGAGCGCAGCGTCCCTTGTGGGCCGCGGCGACGGGTGGCGAGGTCACAAGAGCCAGAGGGTCGTCCACCCTTTGGACAGCCACCGACCGCCTGTGACGTCCCCATCTTCCCTCGCGGACCCCACGACCGAGCGCCGCCGGTGCCGGCTCATGACCGCAGGCCACTGTGTGAATCAGACCCGTCCGGCCAGTGCGAGCCGAACGACCGGATCGCGATCCGCCTGCCACGCCGTCCCGGGACGAAAGGCCAGCGCCTTGTGCCTCGGGCAGTAGGGCCCGTGCGCGGGCCGGCCGCAGAAGCTGAAGCCGTCGGCCTTCGGATCGCCGATCGGCCATCTGCAGACATGCGCACCCAGCAGGGTCACCGACGCCGCCAATCCGGGAGCTTCTGGAATTGGGTTGGGATGTGCGGGGCACGGAGATGGCTGGCGCACCGGTGTCGCCTGTGGCCGGGCGGCGCACCGCGGCGCGCGCGCCTGCGGAGGTCGCGCCAGCCGCGCCGGCTTGGAGGGCAGAGCGCGGCCGCTCAGGCCGAACCGATGGATCTTGCCGATCACAGCATTGCGGGTCACGCCGCCCAGCTGCGCGGCGATCTGGGAGGCGCTGAGGCCATCCAGCCACAACGCCTTCAAGGTGGTGACGCGCTCATCGGACCAACCGGGGTGGGACATGGGGAAATCCTCCAGACGCGCTCGTGAGCGCACCCGACCCGGCCCTTCCTCCACCTCCCACCTGCCACATGGGCCGACGTCTCGGTCCACCACCCACCCAATCTCCCTACGCCGCCCGAGGGAGAATCGACTGCGCGGGCCACCGGGCCAGGATCGCGGAGAGCACCTCGGGCTGGTCGGTCGGGACGAACACCCGCGGCGTGTAGGCGATGATCTCCACGAAGCAGCCCACGGCCGTGAACACCGACCGTTGGGCCGCACCGCCGACGACCTCTAAACGGTGGCGGTCCATCACCTTGGCGCGGCGCAGCCAGAAGCCCTCGCTGAGCGCCACCGACGCATCGTCGCCCATGATCAACTGCAGAGCGGTCGCCCCGTCGCCGACGGCGGTGGCCGTGTCCGTCAGGCCCAAGGCGATCTTGAGCGGGGCCACCTGGGCGGGGTCGAGGACCCGGCCAAGCCAGCGTCGGCCGTCGGGAGCCTTCACCCGGCGGACTGAGGTGCGCTTGTCGGGCAGGCTGCGCCAGACGGGCAGCAGGAGGCCGGTGACCAGCACCAGGTCCCGGCGGACCCAGGGGTCGGCCTCGCCGATCTCGGCATCCCAGGCCGCGCGCCAGGCCTCGGCGTCGCAGCCTTCCCAGGCGGACTCCTCGAAGGCCTTCAGGGTGACGGTGGTCCGCTTCTCCGGCCGGATGAGCCGCACGGCGGGAGTCAGGCGGTCATCGTCGTCCGTGGTGGTGAGGCCCTGCACCACCAGGGCAGCGCGGCCGGACTTGCCGTTGCGGACATAGGCGATGGTCTGCGGGTCCACGCCGGCCGCGGCCTCGTCGGCGCCGGTCAGGCTTCGCCGGCTGCGCATCTGGAAGGTGACCAGGCGGGTTTCCGCCCTGGTGACCGTGTCGGTGCGGATCACCTCTTCGTCGGTCACCGTCAGGTCGTCCGCCACGATATCCTCCATCCCGCGATCCAGCAGGCCCGACGCGGCCGCCCGCTCCAGAATGCTGCCGAGGATCTGATCGAACGCCGCGAACAGGGCGTTCTGGTCGGCGATCCGCAGGGCCAGCAGCCGGTTCAGAAAGGTGTTCATCGGCGGCAGGTCGTCGGCGGCCCGCAGCTGGCCCTCATGGTCCAGCAGCCGCAGGCCGGTGCGGGCCTCGAAGGCTTCGCGGTCCATGGCCTCCACCTCGCCGAAGTGGAGGGCGACGTAGAAGGCCTGCAGGGCGCGGTGCGCCCAGGGACTCTCCAGGTTGTCTTCCGGCCGAAAGAGGCCGTTGCCGGCGGTGCGCCGTTCGCCCCGCGTCAGGGCCCCCAGGCTGTCGAGCCGCCGGGCGATGGTGGAGAGGAAGCGCTTCTCGCCGTGGATGTCGGTGGTCACCGGCCGGAACAGCGGCGCCACCGCCTGGTTCGTCCGGTGCGAACGGCCCAGCCCCTGGATGGCGGCGTCGGCCCGCCAGCCCGGCTCGACGAGGTAGTGGACGCGCCGCTGATGGTTCGCGGCGCCGAGGTCGGCGTGGTAGCTGCGCCCCGTGCCGCCGGCGTCGGAGAACACCAGCACCCGCTTGCGCCCGGCCATGAAGCTGTCCGTCTCGGCCTTCGCCGCCGAGCCGCTGCGCCGCTCCACGACCCGGCGGCCGTCGCGGCTCACCACCCGGCGCGAGCGGCCGGTGATCTCGGCCACCAGCTCGGTCCCCAACGATGCCAGCACGGCATCGAGCACGCCGGGCACGGCCGGCAGGCAGGCGAGTTCGGTGACCAGCTCGCCGCGCAGCCGCAAGGCGTCCTGGCTGACCACCGGCACGCCGTCCACCATGACCGGGACCAGGGTGACGTTGCCGTCCTCGTCCTCCACGGCGTCCATGGCCGTGACCGGGAAGGCGCCCGTCAGATAGCCGAGCACCTGGTCCTTGGGCGTCAGGTCGACGGCAAGGTTGTTCCACTCCTCCGGCGGGATCTCCGCCAGACGCCGTTCCATCACCGCTTCGTTGGTCGAGACCACCTGCACCACCGCCGAGCGCCCTTCGGCCAGGTCCTGCCGGATCGAGGCGATCAGCGAGGGCGACTTCAGGCCCGCCAGCAGGTGGCCGAAGAACCGCAGCTTGGCGCCTTCGAAGGCGGACATCACGGCGGAGGCCGCCTGGCCCGACTTCGGCTTGCCCTCCTCGGTGACGCCGACGGCCTCCAGGGCGGCGCGCAGGTTCCGGTGGATCAGTTGGTATGCGTCGGCCCAAGCGTCCCAGATGGCGATGTCGTCGCTCGTCAGCGGGTGGCGAAGGGCGTCGTACTCGACGCCGTCGAAAGACAGGGAGCGGGCGATGTAGAGGCCCATGGCCTTCAGCTCGCGCGCGATCAGCTCCATGACCGCCACCCCGCCGGACTCCACCGCGTCCATGAAGGCGTCGCGGTTCGGGAAGGGCGCATCGGGCCCGCCCCAGAGGCCGAGCCGAGCGGCATAGGCCAGGTTCTCAGGCGTCGTGGCGCCGGTCGCCGAGACGTAGAGGATGCGGGCGTTCGGCAGGCGGTTCTGCAGGGCGAGGCCCGCCATGCCTTGCTGCGAGGCCTTCTTCGGCCCGCGGCCGCCCTTGCCGCCGCCAGCCGCGTTGGCCATGGCGTGGGCTTCGTCGAAGACGATCACGCCGTCGAAGTCCGCGCCGAGCCAGCCCACGATCTGATCCAGCCGCGAGGCCCGCTCGCCCCGCGCCGGCTGGCGCAGGGTGGCGTAGGTCGAGTAGAGGATGCCGCGGTCGAGGCGGATGGCGTCGGCCTGCTTCCAGGCGGATTGCGGGACGATGTCGGATTCCGTCCCGCCGATGGCGCACCAGTCGCGCCGCGCGTCTTCCAGCAGGGCATCGTTCTTCGAAAGCCACAGCGCGCGCGTGCGCCCCTGGGCCAGGTTGTCGGCGATGATCCCGGCGATCTGCCGGCCCTTGCCGCAGCCGGTGCCGTCTCCCAGGAAGAAGCCCTTGCGGAACCGCACCGCGTCTTCCTGGTCCTCCCGCGCCAGTAACACCTGATGCGGCGCCTGGCCGAGCGTCCATGCGCCCGGCAGGACCTCGGCGTGGGCCTCGCCGGCGTAGACGACGGTCTCCAATTGCGCGTCGGACAGCTTGGCCTCCGCCGCGATGGCCGGCGGCAGGACCGGGCGGTAGGTGGGCGCCGGGGGCGCCACCGAGGCCATCGAGCCCGACTCCACCAGCGGCGACGGGTGCGGGCAGGCGCCCTGGAAGGCGATGCGGCCGAGCGCATAGGCCTGGTAGAGGCCCACGTCGTGGCCCTCGCCGGACCAGGGCTTGGCCTCATAGGCGACCGGCGTGGCGGTTGACAGGAAGGCCAGCCGGTTCGAGGCCGCGGCGAGACAGCGGGCCCGCGGCGAAAGGATCGCCACCGGCGACACCGTCCGGAACTGGCGCGGCTGGGCCGTCGGGCGGGACGCGACGCTGGCCGCCGCGCGCGCGGCGTCCGTCAGGGTCTCCGCGGCGAACAGAGGGATGGCCTCGGTCGCGGCGACGCCCCGGTCCACCACCAGCAGGCCCGTCTCCACCGAGGTCCCGTGCTTGGCGTAGGCGCGCGGCGGGAACGCCAGGCGCAGGACGATCGCGCCGCGTTCGGAGAGCCGACGCAGCGCCGGCGCATCCTCGAACAGCCGCCTCGGGACCACCGCCGAGAGCCGGCCGCCGTCCGCCAGGCAGTCCAGCGCCGCGTGCAGGTGCTCCTCAAGGTGCTGGAAGGGCGGGTTGGCGACCACCGCGTGGAAGCCCCCGGAGTCCGGCAGGATGTCGCGCAGATGGACCGCGTCATGGCGGGTGCGCGCCGCCGCCGGAAACAGGCCGTCCAGCAGCTCGGCCCGGTCGCCGGCGATCTCATTGAGCGTGACATCTCCGCCGCAGGCTTCCGCCAGCACTGCCAGCAGGCCGGTCCCGGCCGAGGGCTCCAGCACCCGGTCGCCCGGGCGGACCTGGGCGGCCAGCACCGCCAGCGCTCCGAGCTGGGGTGGGGTCGAGAACTGGTCGAGGGCGACCTGCTCCTCGCTGCGCCGCGTGTGGGTGAGCCCGAGCTCGGCCAGGTTGGCGAGCAGGGCGACGATCTCGGCGGGGGCGTCCTCCACGCGCCCCAGCTGCGGGGCCAGACGGCGCAGCTGCAGGACCATGGCCGCCTCGATGGCGTCATAGGCGTCGCGCCACAGCCAGGCGCCTTCGGCGTCCGAGGCGCCGAAGCTGGTGGTCATCACGCTGGAGACCAGCCGGCGGTCCAGCGGACGCGAGCGGTTGAGTTGCGGCAGCAGGGCCCGGGCCGTGGCCAGGAGGTTGGCGGCCTTGTGCGCCTGGGGATCAGCAGGCGAGGCGGCGGCGAAGAGCGGGAGCAGGGCGTTCATAGAGGGGTCCGGTTCACCCGCGGCGGAGGGCGCCTCCCTCCAGTCCCGACGGGCTCGCCCGTCCCACCCCTTTCTTCGCCTTTCAGCGCCGACCGCAAGGGAAGAGCCCCCGCCGTTCGGGCGAGGGCTCCACCGGGCTCAGGCCGCGATCGGCTCGGGTTGGGCTTCACCTGGGGCTGGTTCGGCCCCCTCGGCGGAGACTGGCGCCGCGGTCTCCTCGGGCTCCGGGTGTTCCCAGCTGAGGATCGCCGGGGCCCATTGGCGCTCGGCGGCCGCGTCGACGACGAAGCCCACCAGATCCGGCTTCTTCAGCGCCTTAGTCCGGTCGTCCTCCACTCCCATCTCATCCAGCAGTCCACCGAGTTGCGCCTTCGAATGGACGGCGAGGAAGGGCTGGTCCGGCGTCCAGTGGGCCGAGATGTCGGCGGCGCAGAGGGCGGCGATCTCCGCGGCCTCGGCGCGGGCGCCGGCCCTGATCGAGGTCGTCCGGGACTCCCGCATGTTCAGCGAGATGGCCACGAGCTCCGCGAGCAGCGCCATCTTTTCCCCATGCGGCAAGGTCTCGACCCAGAGGATCGGCCGCAAGCCGGATGCGAGGTAGGCGGCGCGCCGCGCCTCCAGCCGCGAGAAGACCTCGCCGTCCAGCGGCGCGATCCGGGGCGTGGTCCCCCGGCGATAGCCCGTCGCGGTGATCTGCGCCGCCGACTCCTCTAGGCTGCCGGCGCTGTGCAGGGCCAACTGCTTGAACAGTTGGGCCAGCAGGACGGTGAGCGCCGCGCCGGGATTGTCGGCCAGGTCGCGGATGAGGCCGCGGGTGGCGACATCGGTCCGGGTCTCATGCAGGGCGTGGCTGCAGGTGGCCACATCCACTTCGGGACGCGGGGTCTCAACATCCCGGTAGGACTGGCCGTAGGGGCTCCGTCCGGTCACGCCCTCGTCGTCCTCCTCCTCGTCGTCATCCTCGTCTTGCTGCGGCAGATCTTCGGGCGGGATCGGGGTGCAGTAGAAGCTTGCCGCGACCCCGTAGCCGTCCGCCGGCGACAGCAGGACAGCGCCCAGCCGGTGGTAGGTGAGCGGAGCGGCCGCCACCGCCTGCTGAGCGGTGAGCAGCCGGATCAGCGCGGCGGACGCATCGTCCGAACGTGGGTCGAAGTCCTTGAGCTCACCGGCCACCGCCGCCAGCCCCGCCTTGGCCTCGGCCCATGCGGCGGCCTGCGCCTGCGCCAGGTCGCGAGGGTAGACGTAGGGCAGAGGATGGAAGTCGTCCGGCGCACGGCCGCGGCCGGAGCGGTTCGAAAACACGGCCAGGCCCGCGTCATTGAAATGGTCGATGATCGGCTGCACCCGTTCGCGCCACTGCGCCTGCAGCACCTCGGGATCCAGCAGGCTGTCGGGCAGCTCGCCGAACAGGTCGCTGGCGACGCGGCCGCCGGCGGCCAGGTAGCGGTCCATGCCCACCAGCACGAACCGCTCGTCCTCGGTGCTGCCCCGGTGGGCGTCCACCAGCTGGCGCAGCTGGTAGTCCTCGAAGTAGCCGTCGAGGGCGGTCTCGGCGATTTCCGCCTGCTGGGCCTTGTCCTTCAGCCGCGCGAACAGGCGGACCTGCTTGAGGGTCAGACAGCCTTCCCGCAGGGCGTCCAAGACCTTCGGATGCACCCCGGACAGGGCTTCCAGCCGTTTGATATCCAGCTCGGGGTAGCCCAGGGCCTTGGCGATCGCCTTGGTGGCCATCTTGGCCTTGCGCAGCTTGCCGATAGCGCGGATCACCTCGGCCACGTGCACGGGCGCCACCTCGGCGTTCGGCAGGATGATGGCCGCCGCCTGCTGCGCCGGCGTCACCGCCAGCTTGCAAGTGACGGGATGGTCGTCGTTAATCTCGCCGCGTTCGCACCGCAGCAGTAGGCCGAAACGGCGCCGGCGGCCATCGAGGACCATGAAGGGCTCTTCGCCCTCACGCCCCGGCCGCACGATCGGCGGGAACAGCACCCCGGCAGCGGCCATAGTGTCGGCCATCTGCGGGATGCCGTCGTCGGCCGGCTCGTCGAAGCGGAGGTTCTCCGGTGCGAGGCCAAGGTCGCCCAGGCGGACGACGATATCGGCCATGGGTTCGGGGACATGGGCGTTGGCCGCGGGGGTCTGGGTATCGGACATCAGGGATCGAGCTCCTGCGCCCGGGCGAGGGACATCCTGCCCTTGGGCGCACCCCGCCCGTCCCTTCCTCCCGCCTTTTCGGCCCGGGCGCCTCACCGACCTTGCGCCCAGTCGTTCCAGTCCCCGAACGGGTGGGGCGGCAGCTCGATGACAGCGGCCACGCCGCCTTCCAGCAGGCCTTGCCGCAGCCGACCGGCCGAGGCCTCCCCATCCGCGCCGCGGTCGGCCGCGATCACCACGGAGCGCACGCCGGCGGGCGCGCGCCAGGCCCGCAGGTTGCGGGTCGAGAGCAGCGCCCAGCCCGGCAGGCCGAAGCGCTCGGTGGCCGACAGGGTGGTGTGAACGCCTTCGCCGACGAGCATCTCCGTCGCGGCGGGATCGAGGCGGACGGCGCAACCTCCCGGCGCCAGGCCGACGGTCTTACGCGACAGACGAAGGTTGTCGGCCCGCCGGCCGCCCAAGGTGAGATAGGTGACTTCCACCCCGGTGTAGGCGCCGGCCTCGTCCTGGATGCCGGCGACAAAGGCCGGGCGGTGATAGCGGCCCGTCACCGCCAGGTGCGTGGGCGCTTCCGGCTCGTTCTTCATGTTGTTGAGGAACTTCCACAGCATGTTGCAGAAGCCCGCGACGGCCCCCACCGGCAGCCCGTCGGACTTGCGCGTCAGCGGCGGCAGGGCGTGGTAGGCGCGGAAGATCTAGCCCGAACCATCCACCAGATAGAGCCGGATCTTCGGCCCGTCCTGGGTCGGGTCGCGGGGAAGGTCTTCAAAGGTCGTGGGGGTTTCGGCCAGCTCGGTGTCGGACATGGAGCCAAGATAGGGGCTGGCTGGCCGCCGGTCACGTCTGCATAGCCCTCCGCCCAGGGATGGAGATGGACGCCAGCCGCCCGTCGGCGACGGCTGTGATTAAACTGGTGACGTGAGCGGAACTGTGGGAGCGTCCTCGTCCCCCTCTCGATGAGAAATGCTCCCATGGCAGACCCGGTCGGCGGTTCAGGCATAACTAGCGGCGACGATGATCGCGAAGTCGACGAGAACGATCTGAACGAGGTCATCTTCCATTCCGACGAAGCCACGCAGGAGGCCGCGCGCGAGCAGGTCGACGCCGCCGCCCTCATCGCGGCCAGAGGGGAGCAGCTTCCACAGGCCGAGCAGGAGATGGCGCAGCTGCCGGCCGATGGGGCTGCCCCGGACGAGGTCCAGTTCCACGACCCGCCCGACGAGGATCCCCAGGAGGCGCAGGCGGCCGACAATCTCGTGCAGGGCGGCCAGGTGGTGCAGCAGCAGGTGGCGGCGGCCGCGGCCACGCCGAACTGCTACGACTCGAACCTTTGCAAATTTCTCAGTGCGACGGCGGCTCTGGTCACTGTGATCTGGGGAGGCAAGGAGCTCCTTGCGGCTCTTATCGGCGCGACGAAATCGGCCCGCATGGCGAGGGCCGTGACCGCCGGCGATCCCGGCGAACCGGGCGCCGGAGCGGACATCCAGAAGGCGATCGAGGTCTGGAAACGTCCGACCGAGGCCGACTACTGGACGAACCTTGCGACTTTCGCCGACAACGCCAAGCCACGGCCGTACCAGGAACAGCTGCTGTTCATGCAGCTGACTGTGCATTTCGCGAACCACCTGATGCCTGCATCGTGGCAATGGAGCCGGCCGAGCGAGCAGCTCCAGCTCGTCCACGACCTTGCCGACCGCATCCAGCGCGACGGCCTGGGTACCGTCTATCGCGTCCTGCCGACCTTGCGGTGCGGTCCGAGCAAGTCCCTGCCGCCGCGTGCGGTGCTGGGCGATCTGATGTCGCGGGCGCTGACCCGCTGGTACGCGAACTACGCCTAGCCGCGCCGCCCTGACCATGCACCGCAGACATCTTCTTCGGACGCTCCTGGCGGCGGCGGCCGCACCCAGTTTCGGCGCCTTTGCGCCGGCCGCCCTCGCGGACTCCTGCCCGACGGACAGCCAATCGGGCTTCCCCTGGGGCATGGTTCAGGGGATCGCGACCAATCTCGCCTTCGCCTTGGAAGGGGGGCCGGTGATCGCGGCGGGCTTGGCGGGGATCTTCGGCGGGCTCATGCCCGGCGAGGCCGCCACGATCAAGAATTTGCTCGCCGGGGCCGTCTGCCAGCTCGAGAGCTATTTGAACGACCTGCATCTCGCGCAGGTCGAAAGCGATGCTGCGTCCTTCTTCGGCTGGGCGAAGATCCGCATGGGGATCTATGCGAAGGACGGCGACTGGAGCGAGGCGGCCATCTCGGACGCCACGGACGTGCTCAGCTACCTCGAGCCGACCCAAGGGTTCGCGGAGGGGACTCTCTTTAATGTCCTGAACACCACGGCTGCGGACATTTACATAAAGCAGAACACTTGGACCTCGCCGGACCAGGATTCCGCCCTGAGCGCGCTGGTGCTGCTGGCCACGGCCCTGATCGCCGCCACCAAGCTGCGCATCCAGATCCACTGGCAGCTGGTCGCCCATTACATGCCCGATCCGCGCACCGGTCGCTGCACGAAGATCGACGACGACAACGCGCTGCAGGCCCACATTGGCGGGGCGATGACGGCGCTGGCCGAGCTGACCCAGTATCTAGATGGGACCGACGGCTATCCCGCCGCCTTCAGCAATTTCCAGCCCTTCTTCGATTTCAAGCAATTGGGCAGCGCCAGCTGGAACTACCACGCCTGGCTGCAAGCTCCGATGTGGAGCGCCCTGGCCGCCCAGCTTCCGCCTCCGATCATGGACGAGTTGGTCAAGGTGTTCGGTGAGCTGCGGGCCTATCAGGGGGGGCTTTTGGGCGGAGCAAGGTGGGGGGATGGTCAGCCGACGCCACAGACCGAATTCAAGAATGGCGAATACGGCGGCGGCGCCACCGACGTCGGATCCTACGCCGGCGTTCACGGATGGCCAGCCGCGGTGGACCGCATGATCATGCACCGCTGGGCGTCGCGCCTGCTGCTGGTCGACAACGTCGGGTCTTTCGACGAGGTCGAACTGTCCTGCGGGGCAAACAAGAACCAAAAGTGCGAGAAGGTCGACAATGCCGGCTACCGCTTCACCGACAACGGGACCGGCAAGACTTACAAGCTCTACAACTCCGCCATGAGCGGCGCGCACACCGAGATCTGGGATCTCCACACCGGCACGATGGAGGCGATCGTCGCCCAGCTCACCGGATACGACGCGGCGAGCCAGAAAGTGTCCACACCAACTTTCGTGACGACCCAGAGCTGGCGCGACGCCCTGGCGGCGATCCGCAAGCTCATGCCTCCGGACCCTCCAGTGAACACGGCGACGGTAGCTGACGGGGCCTGGAAGACCGACCCGCCTGCCGGCAGTGTCTGGCGCAAGGCCGACGAGGTGAGCTACGCGGTGTCCTGGACGAACGACAATGGTCCGTCGGCGCGCAGCGCCTTCACTTCGGATATGGACTTGAAGGGCGGTGACGGCGCGCGCCGTTGGGGGCCGACCCTGCGCCACCTGCCGGTCGACCCGAACACCAAGAACAGGCTTCAGGTATGGCGGCAGTTTGACGGCGGCTCCGCTACAGAAACAGACCTGATTCCGCAGATCGTCGCGACCTTGGATCCCGGCCAGTCCGAATACACCGACGTCGACAACGCGTTGGTAGCGGCGGCCTAGAGTGCCGTCGGTCAGGATGTACTCAGCCCGGTGAGCGACCAGCTTCCGAACCTCGCCAATGTGTGCTGCCGGGGGTCGAGTGGTGCAGGGGCAGGGGGATCGGGCGCTCCGCGGCCACTTCCGAATCCTATTGTCAGCGCGACGATGCGGCCAAGATCATCATGGCGGCAACGGGAGCCGATGCGATCTCCTTCGCCTGAGATGTCCTCGCGCAGCGCGCCCCTTGGCGACGCTTTGGCTCATTCCAGCGCCCGCGCCCATCGCGCAGCCCCAGTCCACCCCTCACGCGTCTTAAGCCTGCCGCCTTGTCGAGCCACAGAACTGATCCTGGACTGCCGGATCAGCTGTAATCGCGGCAACGACCTTTTTCAGTCCGGCTTCAAGGGTTTGAACGTCGTCGCGTAGCCCCAGAGCAGGAGGGACACCGATCGGTCGGCGCGGCTGTGCTTGGGGGCGGGCACGTTGGCGCGGCGGCCCCCGTCGTAGAGGTCGCCGCCCAGCACGCGGACAATCTCGCGCAGGCTCATGGGAGCAGTCCCAGGGTGCGCAGGCTGGCGGTGGCCTGGCCGCCGACCACGATGTGGTCGTGGACCGTCACGCGCAGGCAGCGCCCCGCCTCGATCACCTCCTTGGTCATCGAGACGTCGGCCGCCGATGGCGTGGGGTCGCCGCCGGGGTGGTTGTGCACCAGGATCACGGCGCTGGCGTTCAGCTCCAGAGCGCGCCGCATGACTTCGCGCGGGTAGACCGGCGCGTGGTCGACCGTGCCGTTGCCCATCCGCTCGTCAGCGATTAGCCGGTTCTTCTTGTCGAGGAACAGGACGCGGAACTGCTCCCTCGGCGCGCCCGTCAGGGTGGACCGCAGGTAGGCCTGCAGCCCGGTTGACGCCGAGATCACCGGCCGGTCGCGCAGCGGTCGCTCCAGCTGCCGCCGGGCGAGGGCCTGGACCAGGCGCAGTCGAACCGCGGCGCGGCGGCCAGCCACCCGCGCCAGGTCGGCCGCCGGCGCCCCGATCACCTCCGGCAGGGAGCCGAAGGCGTCGAGCAGCGCCTCGGCGCCGGGCTCATCCAGGCCGCACAGCACCGACAGGGCCTCGACATCATCGAGGCCGACATCGCCGGGCTGCAGCACCCGGTCCTCCAGCCAGCGGCGGCGGACACGGGCGAAGGCCGTTGGATCGCTCACGGCGTCGCGCAGCGCCAACCCCGCCACCGAGGCCTCACGAACTTGGAGATAGGTCACGGGAGTCGCTCCGGGTCACCGACCCCTCGGTCGGGGCCGCCCGACCCGGCCCTTCCTTTCCCTCGCGCCCGGCCGCGGCCGTGCTCTACCGCTGGGGGCGTTGCGGGGCGCTCCCCGCAGAAGGGGTCGGCGCGAGACATCAGGCTCGGCCGCAGGGGAAGGCTTTCCCCCAACCACTTGCTTCAGACCTACCGATTGCGGCTAAGTTCGATCCCCCGCCGTCACAAACGGCCCTGCGGATGTCCCATGGCCAAGTACGACCCCCTCCACGGCCACCTGCGCCGCCAAAAGACGGCGCTCTATGAAATGACCTTCGGAGACGTGGAGCGCATCATTTCAAGTCTGCTGCCGAAGAGCGCCCAGCGCCCGGAATGGTGGGCCAACGAAACCAACCCCGACACACGGCACGTCCAATGCCGGGCCTGGCTGGACGCCGGCTACAACGCCTTCCTGGTCAAGGGCGCGGAGAAGGTGCGCTTCGAGCGGCGCTAGGTTCTCCACCCTGGCGACATGGGTGACCGCTCCTATATGAAGGAGGACGAAACCTCAGGTCGAAGCTGTCCGTTAAGGTGACGGTCCTATACCCCGGGACCAGTCATCCATGTCGCCTCAATCCTTGCCCAAGCGGTGCGTTTTGAGGTAATAAGGAGATGCAGGAGGTCCTGCAGGCGACTTGTCCGGCCGCGTGTCTGGCAAGCGCCGTGGTCACCCAAGGCCAAAAGCCCTGGTTGCCGGCCACTGACCTCCTACCCCTTCAGAGCCGCCCTTCGGGGTGGCTCTCTTGTTTCCTGCGGCTCCCGTCAGGGCGTGCGGATGCCGAATTGGTCGCGCAAGCCCTTGGCGTTCTCGTCGGCGGCCACGATCCATTTCCGCGCGTAGGCCACCACGTCAGCCAGTTGCAGCAGCCGGGCGGCGGCCGAGTCGATCTTCGACACGTGCTTTACACCTCGGAACCGTCCGTCGGCCGCCTGGGCGCGGGCCAGTTCCTCATCGAACCGTGGGTTGGCGTTGTGCTGGTTAACGTCGAGGATCAGCTCGACGTTGCCAATGGTCTCGCGCTTCAGCACCTCGGCCTTGAAGGCCTTCAGGCCGGCCTTCACCGTCTGGACGACGCCTTGAGCGTAGAGGACGGGGGCCACGCCCTCAGCGGCCGGGATGAGCTGATTGACCAGGACGACACGGTCCTTCGGCGCCGCCGCCCAGGCGCGCTGCAGAAGTCCCTTCAGATAGTCGTCCTCCAGCGCCGCGGCGTGGATCTCCGCGGCATTGGGCTCCAGGCAATCTGAGAAGACCTTGTCCAGGCGTCCGGCGTCCCGCGCGTGCACGAACACCGCCCCCAAGGCGAAGTCGCCCTGGCCGGCCGTGCCGTGTTCGTCCACGAAGCACAGAATCTTCTTGTTGAGGGCGGTGCTCCGGAGCTTGGCCGCCCGACGGGCTTTCCTCACACGGCCTCCACAGCGGCCTTCGAGGCGGCCGGTTCCGGAGGCTTGTAGTTCGGGCGGGCCACCGCCTTCTTGCGGGCGCGGGTCTCCTCCGCCACCTGCCGGAACTCCGGCGCCAACTCGCCCAGGCGTTTCACCAGGCCGCTCAGATCATACTCATTGCTGATCTTGCCGCGATGGGCCGCCCGGCGCTCGATGCGCTGCACGTAGCCCTTTTTCTCCAGGTCGGCGATGTGCCGCTGCACCTGCCGCTCACTCAGGAACAGCCGCTCCGCCAGGTCGGATTTCTTGGGAAAGGGCTTGCGCCCGGCGTCCCACCAGAAATCCGCCAACTGCAGCAGGACCGCCAGCTGGTTGGGGTTGAGTCCCAGCCGCCGCTGGGCGCGGAAGATTAGCGAGGGCAGCACGCAGAAGCCCAGGCTCATCACCTCGGCGCCCCACTTGTCCTCCGAGGACTTCGTGGATTTCCGCGCGGTCTTGGCTGTTGTGTCCGCCGCGGATGTGGTAGTGTCGTCCGGCATCGAAAGGCTCCTTGTCGCGGCTGACAATGTCCATGCGCGCCAAGGATTTCAATGGACGCCGACCGGACGCCACTGTCCGGTAGTGACCGGACATATATGTCGCCATCCCAGAGGTCGTCAACGTCCGAACTTAAGTAGGACGGAGGTTCTAAGTGGATGAACGTCGAAACGCGGATAACGTAGTAAGGGGCAAGGACCGGACGCGCATGACCGGTCGGCCGCTCAAGATTTTTCGCCGTATTCGGCCTTCGGCCAGACCGCCTACGCCGCACCCCAAGACTCTGAACGGCTCAACCACGGGTCACGCTGCCCGGCGGGCGGCCGGCGCGCACTGTCCATCAGTCGGCGTCCTGGGTTTCGACATCGCTCGCCTGCGCCGCAGCTTCGGCTTCCGCCAAAGGCCAGAAGCGCTCGGGTACCTTCATCCGAAAGGCGATCCGGTCTGATCGCTCGCAGTGGAGGCGCTTGAACGACATGGCCGAGGGCGGCCAGTCCACGGGCGCGGTGAGATCGGGCGCGACATCCCAGAGCACGGCTCGAAACGGTTCAACCCAGGCCGACGGCGACACGGTCGGGTCGACGATCTCGACTGTCCTTCGGAGCAGTTCCGCCACCAGGCGGGTCTCTCCCTCGACCGACAGGGTGGTCTGGAGCCCCGACCACAACCACTCGAAAGCCACGGACACACGGGACAGCGTGGAAGCCTCGGCCTCCAACGCCTCGGCCAGATCCGTCACGACGCCGGCCCAGACGGGCCTGGGATCGCCGCCGAGGTGGATCGTCGACAGGTTCGCGTTCGGCTCCTCGACGGTGAAGGTTCCGTTGCGGTCTTCATCGGTCCAGCCGCTCATGACCTTGGCCAGCCGTCCGGGGCCCACTTCGGCGCAGGGCAGGAGCTGGCCGCCAATTTCCCGTAGGTCACCGATGATCAGCCTTGGACCAGGTTCCTCCTCGTCGACGTCGCCGGGCAGGTCGAGGCTCAGCAAGGCCGAGAGGGCGGGGCGGGCCGGAGCCAGCGCGGCCTCCCCGACCGAGTCCGCTTGCGCCAGGACCGCGTCTTCCGGGGCTCCAAGGTACTCCGGGATCAGGTTGTTGCCTCGATAGTAGTCGGAAAGTACGCGCTTCCAGTCGCCGACCGCCACTGCACCATCGAGGCGGAAGAGTTTGGTGTAGTCGGAATGCTTGCCGGCCCGGTCGATCGAGACGTCCAGGCGACGCAAGTAGGCCTCTCCGGCGTAGGCGCGGATCGCCCCGTCGAAATGCGAGATCACACCGCTGGCGACATCGTACTCGGCATGGGCGTAGCGACAGCCGTAGCAGTCGTCGTCCAGGCCGCCGGCCGACTGATCGACGACCTCCTCGACCTCCAGCGTTCGGATGGTTCGAGGGCTACGGGCCTCGACCCGCTCCTCCGGCGCCTTCCACCAAATCTCGGTCCGGTCGAGAGCCTCATAGAGGCGTTGCCGGTCGTCCGCGGCATGCACGGCCACCCCGTCTTTGATCGCGGCCACATCGTCCTCGAATTTTGGACCGCGCCAATACTCGCACTCGATGGTTTCACGCACGCTGTCGGGATGGCCGAGCAGGTCGGGGTCCAACCGCAGCCGACCCCGCACGCCCGTTGATTTGGCGAGGGGATCGAAGCTGTCGAAGAAGTAGCTGTTGAGGCTGTTGAGGTGCGAAAGGCTCCGGCGGAAGAACCGGTGCGCGTAGAGCACGACGTCGCGCTTAGGGTCATGGAAGACGCCGGGCACGACCTGGCGCGTCCGGGCCAGGAGCTCGGCATAGTCGGTCAGCCCGTCCTTGTCCGCGTACGCGCCGCCGGCGAAGAGGTCGGGAAAGGCCTGAGCCGCCAGGCCGGGGCGCGCGATCGCTGCGCCTTCGAGGTACAGGAACCCGGTCCGAGGCCCCTCAAGATCGGCCGTCCGCGTCCGTAGGTCGTCCGCATAAGGAGCGACGCCGTCATTGCGCGACCACCGCCGGAAGATGGTGATGGCGGTCTCGATCTTCTCAATATCCTCGGGCGTCTCCGGCGTGAGGATCGCGCCAAGTTGCCGCGCCACGCCTTGGGTCACCAGCACGCTCTTGCTGACACACCAGCCGATTGGGCGGCAGGAGTCGTGGCTGATGTTGCTGGGAAGGCCGACTGGACGGCCCGAGGCGGCGCAGCCTGCAACGTGACTCTCTATCGACTCAACGATGACAGAAAGCGGCAGCAGCATATCGGCGCGGTTGACGCCGTCGGTGGCGAAAACGCCGCGTAGGCTCTGCATGGGAGGTCCCTTCGGCGCTCGGTCGTGCAAAAACGACCGTCACCGCCAAGATAGGGGCTGAGCGTTTAGACCGCAGCCAATTGGCCGATCTCTTCTGTGGATTGCGCTGCCAAGCCCCGCCGGGACGTCTCGCGAGACGGTCCTGTCAGGGTCTTCTTGGAATGCCGGGATGGCGGTGGGGTCGGCGAAAGAATCGAGAGCATATGGACAGGTTTGACCGAGACCCACCGTGGACGCCGACGATCCGCCTCTGCCGCCGCCGCTGACGCCGTCGCAGCCGCCCCTCTATCACACGATGGGGGAGCATTCGGTGCGCCTGGAGCGGATGACGCGCCGGCTCTTGGCGGACGAGGCCGAACTCGAAAACGTCGACTTGTTCGGCGTGCCCGGTCAAGGCCAGTGGGGGATCGACGTGCTAGCGCACAAGGTCGGCGGCGGTCGGGTCGTCGCGTCGTGCAAGTGCTACGAACACGCGACGCCATCGCTCCTCAAGGCCTGGTCCAAAGCCTTCCTGGACGAACGCGCCGAGCACTGGCCTGACGTCGACCGCTTTATCCTGGTCACGGCGGCCAGGGACATCACATCGGTCAAGAACCACGACCAGATCGTCCGCGAGCGGACGCGGTTTGCGGCGGTCAACGTGGCGTATGAGGTCTGGGGCCCGGAGCAGCTCACCGACCGGTTCGGCCTCGCCGACCGTTCGGTGGCCCAGCGGATGTTGGGGCCCTATTGGGCCACCGAACTGCACGGTCCACCCCGGCCCACAGACGATCCCTCGGCGGCCACCATCGCCCGGCTGAACCGGCTGCACACTGTCGTCTCTGATCAGGTGGCGGCGAGGTTGGCCGCTGTCCGCGACCGGCTGAGCGCCGGCGACGAGGCGGCGGTCGTCCAGTTCCTGGGCGAGGTCCGTGCTCCGGCTCTCTGGTCACAGCTCCTGCCTGCCGTCCAGGGGGCGGCAATCCGGCTGGACGCCCACCTGGCCCATTGGCGTGACGATGACACTCGCGCGCGGGCCTTGCTGGCGGACGCCGAGGCGATCGCCCCTGACGAGAACCGACTCCTCGCCCAGCTCGAAAACCGGGTGTCCGGCCCGGCGGCCGGGTTGGCGCTCCTGCAGGGCGATCTGTCCCGGGCGGGCCGTCACGTCCGCGCCTTGCTGCTGCTCGCCGACAACCAGGTCGCCGCGGCCGAAGCCGAGGTCGACCGGCTGCTGGCGGACGACGCGGACGACCCGGAGTCACAGCGCCTGCTGGCCCTGATCCGTATCTACCAAAACCGTCGGGTCGACGCGCTCGCCGCCGCGCGGCAGGCGGAGGCCTTGGCGCCCCATTGGCTCGCCGTCCAACGCACGGTCGCCTTCGCCCTTTACGGGCTGGCGATCAGCCCCCTGGCCGACCCGGCCTTCGCCCAGGCTCCGAACCCCATCGAACCGCTGCTTGTCCGGTTCGACGAGGAGAGCCAGGCGGGTCTGACCGAGGCGGTCGCGCGGTTTCAACGACTCGCCCAGACCCCGCACGCGCCCGAAGCGGACCAGCACTGGCTCCTGGCGGCGCTGTGTCTCCACCGAGACCGGCGAGCCGAGGCCAACGCCCTGGCGCAATCCATGCTGACGGCCTCGCCCGACGAGATTCCGGCCGTGATCTGGGTGATCGAGACGGGCTTGGACGTAGACCTCGAGCCGGCTCAGCGCCGCCTGTCGCAGGCCTACGCGGCGGGTGCGGCCGACGAACTCACCGTCCGGGCTTTGATGCGGCTGCTCCTGCGGCGGGACGGGTGGCGCGCGGCGCGCGAGGTCCTCGCCGCGGGGCTCGAGGACCAGGACGGCGAGGCCAGGGTCGAAGCGCTGCGGTGGCAAGACCAGTTCGCCGGGGCCGAGGCCGCCGAGACGGCGGCGGTGGGACAGGGTCCGCCAGAACCCCTTCCCGACGAAGCCGCGGAACTCGCGGAGACCCTGGGCGCGACGCCGCCTCGACCCATAGGCCTTCGCCTGGCGACGGTGGTGGCCCAGGAGGGGCGGCTAGCCCTGCTGGCGACCTACGTCGCCGCCTTGGAAGCCTTCGACACCGAAGCCGCGATCAACATCGGGCTCTACGTCCTTCACCGCACCGCGGCGCCGGCTGACGTGCTGGCTTATTTCGAGCGCCACGCCGCGCGCTTCGTCTATTGGGCGGCACAGTCTCCGGTGCAGCGCCTAGTCGCCCGGGTCAGGTTCGAGAACGGCGACATCCCCGGCGCCCTTCAGCAGGCGCAGGCGTTGGCCGCGCGCACTGGGGCGATCGCGGACGCCCTCGTGGTTGCCACATTCCACATCGCCTCAGGGTATGCCCAGGCCGCTGCGCCCGCGATCCGCGAGGGTGTCCGGCAAGAGGCGCTGGCGGCCGGAGAGGCGATCCGGTTTTCGTTAGCCCTGACCCGGGAAGACCACGGGCTCGCGGTAGATCTTTGGCGATACGCCAGCGCCAAAGGTCTGCCTGACGACCATCTGACGATCGCCATCACCCAAGCGCACAAGCTCGGCCTCGACGCCGAACTTGGCCCGATGATGGCCCGGTTGCATGCTCGCGCGGCGGAAGGCGCCGGCGACGCCTGGATCGTCACCCTGGACGACCTCCCCGAGAAGCTCCGCGAATGGCGGGAGCGGGACCGCGATGTGGGCGACCTGTACGAGCAAGGCGCCGTGCCAATCCATCTGGTCGCCGGCGCCCTGAACCTCAACCTCGGCCAGTTCTATTGGCTGGACGGCCGCGCCGCGGCGCGCGGGCCGCTCCAGCCGCTCCTGATCCGGCACGGGGCCCGCCAAGCGAACCTCGCGCCCGATGTTCCGTGGGCACAGTGGCGGCTGCACATGGACATCACCAGCCTGCTGCTGGCCGAGCAGCTGGGCCTGCTCGAAGCCCTCGGCGACTTGACCGGGCCCATCATGGTCAGCCGAAGCCTGACCGACATCCTCTATGATCTCGAACAGCGCGCCACTCACCAGCAGGCGGTGATACTGGACGCCGCCCGCGCAATCGTGAACGCCCATCAGGCGCGCCAGCTGACGCACCAGACGACGCCTGCCACGGATGACGTGACCGTCCAGCACGAACGGCTTCGCCAGGAGTCCGCAACGCCCGGACCGACGGTGCGGTCCGTCATGGAGGTGTTAGCCGGCTTGGGCGAGGTCGACCAGTTGCCGGTCACTGCCGAGGATCAGGTCGCCACGGCGCCCGCTCTTGGCCAACGGCTGGTTTTTCCGGACAACACGCTTGAGAGCGTCGCCACTCTTGGCGGGCTACCCGGGGTCTTGGCGCGGTTCAGGTGCGAGATTCCGCAGGCGGTTCTGGACGAGTTAAACGCCACCCTGGTGCGGGCCGAGGCCGGGGAGACCCTGGCGGACCGGATCACGGCCCTGCGCCGCTTCGTGGCGGCGGAGCTGGCGGCCGGCCGATTTAGGCCGCTGGCGGAAGCGTTGCGCGCCGATGGCGCAGACGACCCGGACGACGTACCCGACCCCGATGACGAGGAGCTGGACGCCGATGCCGACACCGCGCAGCGTCGGCGACCGTTCGAACAGGCCCTGGCCGACCTCTTGGACGCGCCGCGCCAACCCAATGGCATGGTCTGGTGCGATGACCGGCTGCTGAGCGGTTACACCAACACCCAGGGCAATGTCCTGGTGGGGGTGGTCGAGGTGCTGAACGGCCTGGTCGCGGCGGGCCGCCTCACGGAGGGAGACCGTCGCGCTAAGCTGCAACAACTGCGGGCGGGCGGCGCGGCCTTCATCCCGTTCCGGGTCGACGAGGTGACGGCGCCGCTGAAGGCCGCACCGATCGACTCGGTGCGCGGGGTCATCGAGACCCGGGCTCTGGCGATCATGCGCCGCAATCTGTCGACGGCCGCGAGCCTCGATCCGAAGATGAAGATCGGCGAGTCGGCCCATGCCACCTTGGCGGGCCAGCCCGACGAATTGCCATTCCTAGTCTCGGCCTGGCAGATCCTGAAGGACGCCTTGATCGAGGTTTGGCAAGACGGCGGAGCCACCTTGGCGGATTGTGAAGCGCGGTCTGACTGGCTTTGGGCGAACCTGCGCCTCCATCGGACTCTGCGGTCGCTCCCCGGCGACGCCGACCTGCTGGCGATGTTGATCGTCGGCAGCCTCTACGTCGCCGCTGCTCACATGACGATGCCGGGGCGAAAGGCGGCGAAATCGGCCCGCCGGCGCGCCTTCTCCGCCTGGCTCACCAAGGTCGCGGTCACGCCGCGTGAGGAGGCCATGGACGTCAAATTCCTCGACGCCGTAGCCGATCAGATTGGGCGCCTAGTGGCGGAGCACGACACGCTGCGGGACCAGCTGCAGGGGACGCCGGAAGAGATTGACGAGTTCCTAGCCCAGATGCGGCGCATTCAGATCGTGCTCGCGCCGGAATCCATCCGGCAGCGCCTCCTGGCGCGTCCGGACTTCGCCGCGGCGACGGGCGCGGTCCGCGCCGTGGTGCTGGGGCCCCTGGAGTTCGACGCCGAACGGTTCTGGCCCGCGTGCCTGCGGGCGCTGCGCCACGGGCGCGCCCGCCTGCGCACCAGCGACGAGCACGCGGTGCAGCTGCGCGGCGACGACTCCGAGCTTCTGATCGAGGCCGACGGCAAGACGCTGCGGTTCCGGGACCCGGTGCTGGCGATCGTCAAGGCGCCGCGGGCGGAGCGCCGCGCGGCGATCGCCGCTCACTGCGTCGCCTATGATCTTGCCCCAGAGGATGAGGCGTCCATCAAGCGGGAGGCGCTCCGCGCCCGGGGGCCTCTCGCGTTGGTCGACGTGTTGGCGGACGTCCCAAGGCGCAGCGTGCTGGCGCACTACAGTCACCTCGACACCCTGTTTGCCAACGGCGAGATTAACGAGCACCTGGAGGCGTTTCGCCCACCGCCCGCCCGGCAGCTCCTGCATTTTCTTCGGCTGACGGACGGCGATGGACCGGTGGCTGACCGGACGCGGGCAGCGTTCGGACGGCTCGCGGACCAGATCGGTCAGGGCCACGCCTTCGTCCGGCTGGGCGGTCTGCCCGTAGACCTGGCCAGCGTCATGGCGCCCCGTCTGGCGGCCGCAGGGCAGACCAGCGCCGATCTGGGGCCGCCGCCGGCCTCGCCGGTCATGCGGCTGCACCTGGCGGCCGTCTGCCGCCGCCTGGGCGAGGCCGAACCCAGCGACATCATTGAATCCCTCATCGACGACCTCGACACCGAGGGCGACCTGTTTGCAAAACTGCTCGCCTGGACCGAGATGGCGTTCCAATCGGACGCGGACTGGCGGGCGTTGGATGCCGGGGAGCAACTGGCGCTGATCTGGGCCCATGCGCATCGCGTCACCGCCGCCGTCATCGTCGCGGACGTGGATCCGGCGCCGGCCACCGCGTACTTTTCGAAGCGTCCGCCCAAGAGGACCCTGGCCGGAATCCTCTCCTCGCAGGCTGAGCTGAAGACCGATTGCGCTTCGCCGAACGTGGTGTTCTCGCGCACTGTGCTCCTTCACGGCCTGGCCTACGTATTCGGGGACGGCGCCCCCAAGACGGCGCTCCCCGACCTGGCGGAACGCCTGGAGGCCGCATTCCGCTCGCCCGCTCATGCGGAGATGCCGGATATCGGCCTCCTGACGCGGTCACCGCAGGCGGGCAACGCCATGCACGCCTTCCTCGACCTCACCCCCTCTGGCGTGCCCGAGACCCTCGACCCGCCGGCCATCCGAGCCGAGCAGCTTGAGAAGGCGACGGCGGCGCTCGACGAAAACCCCGCCGATCGCCAGGCCTGGGTGTGGCTCCACGCCGCCGGCGCGCCGCAGGTGCCCACCGCCCTGAAAGCCCGCGTAGTCGCCGCCTTCGACCGGCTCGAACTCAAGGACATCGCCGGGACGGAAACCGAGTTGCCGATCGCGCCGGTGATCGTCGCGGCGCGGCGCCAGTATGGCGGGCCGATCCCGGACGATATCGCGCACAAGAAGCTGGCGGACCTCGTCGAACATTCCGCGTTCGCCCACCCCGGGGCCTTCGACAGCCTCGATGGTTCGCCGGCTGCGCACGCCTTCAGCGAGGCTGTCGAAGTCGCCGCGGCCTTGGCGCGCCGGACCGACACGGCCGAAGCGATCGCCGCCATGGCACTTCACGCTCACATCATTGCAAGCTATTGGCCCGCGGCCGCAGCGCCGCTCCGCCGCCTGCTCGATGAGTACATCCGACAGACGCCTCGCGAGGACGCCGCCGCGCTCTGGGAAGCATTTCTGTCCCTGCGCCGCTGGGCCTGAGACCACAGCGACTAACCAACAAGACCGCCGGCGCCGGGGGTCGAACACGAACCTCAGATCGACCCGGCCGGTCGACCGCGCGTCTCAGAAAATGATGGTGCCCGAGGTCGGGCTCGAACCGACACACCTCTCGGTACTGGATTTTGAATCCAGCGCGTCTACCAATTCCACCACTCGGGCAACGCGCTCCAATTAGCAATCGTCTGCCGACAAGCCAACCGGGTCTTCTGCAAAGTGGAGGAGGCGGTCTATTTCCTCACGAGCAAACGGGCGCGCTAGCGGCGCCGCGTGTCAGCGAACAGCCGCAGCTCGTGCTTCAGCCGCGCGCCGCTGGTCGTCCAGTTGCTTGCGCTGGCGATCGGTCAGGGACACGCGGAAGCTTCCGCGGCCGGACTTGGCGCTCGGGTCGATGGCGAGCGTCTTCGAGCCGAAAGCCCGACGTATGGCCTCCAACTCCATTTTGCTCTTTTCAACCACTCGGGGGCTCCTTCGTGAGCGCGGGGTACAATAGTGTGCTTTGCGTCGTGAACAACGACATAAAATCGTCGTTCAGGAAGGCGGATTCAAGTTCTTCCTCCCGGTCGCTGTCGATCGAAAGAACGCCGCAGGGCGGCGGGCGTTGCTCGGGATCCTCGATGAGCCAGGTCTCCGGGTCTTTAAAGATGGGCACTGAGATGATGCCGCGAATGCGGTGGTTGGCCAGGGCGCGTTCGTACTTGGTCATATAGTCTTCGCTGATCTGGGGCGCTGCGTCGCCCACCAGGGTGAACCGCGCATCGCGGTCCGCGAAGGCCCGCGGCGCCCCGCGACCGCGAGCGTCGAGGGGAAGCCGGTCGTCGGTGTCGTCCGCCATGTTGAAGGCGTGGGTCACCCGAAACACGTCGCGGTCGAAGCGCTCCACTACATTGGCGCGAAGCAGGATGCGCTTTCGCCGTCCCCCAGTGGGTCGCCGCCGTATCAGCGCCTGGCGGACCCGCTTGTGCACCCGCTCCAACTCCTCGCCGATCAGGGCCGGCCGCTCGACGAAATGGTGCTCGAGTTGGCCCGTCGCGCAGCGGAGGCCGTCGTCGTATGCGCCCAGGAGGTCGGAGGGTAGGGCGCCGAAGTCGAGGGTGCTGAGCCGCGTGGTCAGCGGGATCACGGTGAGGTCATCGAGAAAGCTGTGGATCACGCCCTGGCTGCCGGTTAGCGCCGTCCAGAGCCCGTCAATCAGATAGCGGAACATGCCATCCCCCTTAGTCGGGGTCCTGCCAGGCTCTGGGGGCGCGTCCTTCAGCGTAAACCCAACGATGGGTACCTGGCCGGCCTCCGGATGCGCCCGCTCGAAGGCGAGCTTCTCCCGCACGAAGGCCCAGACCGGCAGGTTAGAGACCGCACCCCCGTCCATATGTCGGTGACCTTCGGCGTCCGGGACGCGGACCGGCTGGAAGACCACCGGGATGGCGATCGACGAGGCCACCGCCAGCGCCACCTCGACATCGGGGGTGTCTTCCTGACTGAAGATGACCAGTTCCCGGGTGGTGACATTGGCGCCGATGATCTTCAGCGGTCGCAATCGTGGATAAGTCGCATAGTCCAGGTCCTTGAACGCAATCCGCGCCGGCGGCGGATCGATGATGCCTGCTTCCGCATGGATGCGGATCAACTGCTCGCGTAGCACGGTGTTCAGGACCTCGCGGACCTTGTCGGTGGAGAAGAAGCCCTTTCGCCGCCAGGTGGCGTAGAGGTCGCCCAGGATCGGAGGGATCTGCAGCGCTGCGCGCAAGCCCGAGAACATTCCGCGCTGCGCGACGGCCAACAGTTGGTCGCGGCGGCGAACCAGATGGTCCCACTCCGCCTGGCCGAGCAGGCTGGTGATGGACTCGCCGTAGCGGCTGAGCAGGTTCTGATCGGGGGCCGCCCGGTCCAGCAGTTCGTCGGCCCCGAAGCCGGCAGCGATCAGGCAGGCGACCACCGCGCCGGCCGACGCGCCTGCGACGCCCACGAAGTAGAAGTTGGCGGCCTCGCAGGCCGCGAAGGCGCCGACGTGCGCCACGCCCTTGGCGCCGCCGCCTTCAAAGATCGCGAAGATGGGGCGCCGTTCGTCCAGAGCTGCGGCCTTTCCTTCCCCTACGAGTCGCACGAGTCGACCCCAAGCGAGGCCGCACCTTCTGCGATTTTCCGGTTAAGCCCTGCGGAAAGGCTGGTATCCTCAAGTTGGAAATCCGGTGCCATGCCGGGGATCCGCCCGGATGGGGTGGCGAAATCGCTGCCTGAAACGAAGGGAAGGAAGTGATGCTGATCCCCGCCGAGCGGGTGGCGCAGCGCCGCTATGTGCGCGCAGCCCAGACCCAAACCCAGCCTTTCGCCCTCGCGCAACCGCCGACCGTCCTGCGCGGCCTGCGCGACCTGGGCTTCCGCGACACGGCGGGCGCGCTCTGCGCCCTGATCGACAACGCCATCGACGCCTACGCACGGACCGTGGACATCGTCCTGCTCACCGCTGGACGGAAGGTCGAGGCGATCGCCGTTGTCGATGACGGCGTGGGTATGCCGCCTGAAATGCTCGCTGCCGCCTGGGCTGTCGGCGAGACCTGCCGGCTCGGAGACGGCCCGCACCTGGCCCGAACGGGCTTCGGCCTCCCCACCGCGCCCCTCGCCGTGGGGCAGCGGTTCCGGCTTCTCTCTCAGTCGAAGGGTGGTCAGCGCCACGGGGTGACCTTTGACCTCGACGAGATGACCGCCGTGGCGCGCCCCGCGCTCACCGCCGCTCCGGCGGCTTGGCCCGAGGCCCTGGCCGCGAAGCTCCCGAAGCCGGCCGGCTCTGGCACCGCGGTGATCCTCGAGCGCCTTGACCGGGTGACGCCCGCCGCCCCAGCGGCCCTTCGCGAGATGCTGCGCCTGCGCCTGGGCTACGTTTTCCAGGCCTACGCTCATCGGATCACCCTGCGCGTTGACGGCCAGACCGTGCGGCCCATCGATCCGCTGTTCATAACCCCTGGCTCCGCGGGCTACGTGGCCGGCGCCGAGGGCGCCACGCCCGGCCCGAGCTTTGAAGTCGGTTTTGGATCCGGCCGCGTGACGGTGCGCAGCGCTTGGTTCCCGCATGCCTTCAGCCCCTATGGCCGCGACCGGCGCGTCATCGACGCCGAGACCGAACTGCGCCGAAAGGTCCTGCGCGGCTGCGAGGGCCTGATCGTCTCGCGCTTGGGCCGCCGGCTGGATGTGGTCACCGCGGTCGGCGACTGGCGCCATCAGACCAACGACCGCGCCTTCCGTATGGAGCTCGATTTCTCACCGGACCTGGATGCGGACTTTGGACCGGCTGTCTGCCTGCAGACCGTGCGGATCACCCCGGCCGCCTGGGGGCGGCTGGAACGCGGCGGTCTCACCCAGACCGCCCTGCAACTGCGCCGCCTCTGCCGCGATGAACGCTACGCCCATGCCGCCGCCGTACAGGCGCAGGCCCTTTCCCGTCGGCGCCCGAGCCTCGACGCCATCGCAAAGGCGACGTCATCGTCGCCCGAAACCGGAGCTTGACCATGCCCATTCGCAAGCGCCTCACCAGCCCCAACCTTGCCGCCCAGCACGACTATGTGCGGCGCGTGAAGGCGAGTAACTTCAAGTTCGGCCTCACTGTCGGCGAAGCCTTCATCCGCGGCATCCGCGACCTGGGCTACAAGAACAACGCCACCGCGCTTTCCGAACTCATCGACAACTCCATCCAGGCCGGGGCGGGTCGTGTGGACGTGGGCTTCGGCTACGAGAAGACCATCTCCGAGAAGAAGCCCACGGAGATCTTCGTGGTCGACAATGGTCACGGAATGGAGCCGGACATGATCCGCCTGGCGGTCATGTGGGGCGGTACCCACCGGGAGGGGGACCGGACGGGGATGGGCCGCTACGGCTATGGCCTGCCGTCGTCCTGCGTGAGCATCGGCCAGAGCTTCACCGTCTATTCCCAGGTCGAAGGCGCGGGTCTTCATGCGGTGACCGTCGACCTCGTGGCCATAGGCCGGGGCGACTACACCAATTCGGAGGGCGAAATCATCGTGCCTCCAGCCCGAGCGGCCGAACTGCCGAAGAGCGTCCGGGACTACATCGCCAAGGCGCATCCCGATGGCTGGACCCAGGGCACCGTCGTGGTCATCGAGTCCCTCGACCGCCTGGAGTGGACCACCGCCGGCGGGCTGCGCGAGAACCTGATGCGCCACTTCGGCGTCACCTACCACAAGCTGATGACCGAGATTCAGCTCTACGTGCAGGGCGATTATGTGGAGCCCATCGACCCCCTGTTCCTGACGCCGGGCTTCCGCTTCCACGACCTCGACCGGGACCGGGCGCATGCGTTCGAAGCGATGACCATCGTCGTGAAAGACCCCAACACTCGCGAGGCCGTGGGTCAGTTGATCGTGCGCTTTTCCTACATGCCGCCGACCTTCGGCTCGGTGGACAAGAGCAAGGACGCGACCGGCAAGAACGCCAATCCTCGCTTCGCGGTCATGCGCGAGTACCACGGCGTAATCTTCAGCCGGATGGGCCGTCTGATCGATGTGGTGGCGCGCACGCCCTGGACGACGTTCATCAACAACGACCGCTACATCAAGGTCGAGGTCGAGTTCCCCGCTGCGCTGGACGAGGAGTTCGGGATCACCACCTCCAAGCAGCAGGTGACCATCTCCGACCGCATCTGGGAAATCCTGCGACAGAACGGCGTGCCCAAGGCCATCGAGCAGTTGCGGATCAAGGTGAAGGAACTGAAGGCCAAGCGGAAGGAAGAGACCGAGGCCGCCGCCGGTGGCGAGCGCCGCCCGTCGGCCAGCGCCATCGAGACCGCCAAGACCCATATGCGCGGCCCCTCGCTCGAGACGCAGGCGCGGCAACAGGCCCGAGGCGAGGAGCAACTGCGCAAGTCTGCGGAGGATCGAGCCGAACAGACAGGGCGGCCGGTGGAGGAAGAGGCCGAGCAGATGGCGCTCGATCTGCAAGACAGCCGCTACCGGGTGGAGATCGAGTCCGCGCCCAGCGGCCCGTTCTTCCGGTGCGACATGTTCGGCGCGGCCAAGGTGCTCTACATCAACCGGTCGCACCGGTTCTATTCGGACGTCTATTCCGGTCCGAAGAGTTCATACGAGGTGCGCCAGGCGCTCGAAGTCCTGCTCTTCGCAATCGGCGACTCCATGCTGGACGCGCCGGAAGAGAACCAGAGGGTCTACCGCGTCGAGCTACCTCAATGGTCGGTCAAGCTGGACTTGGCGCTGGAACAACTTGGGCAGAATGTCGCCTTGAGCCACGACGGCGACGCGGAAGAGCCGGCCTGGTCACCACCCGCTGCCGCTGTACAGTAGCTCTGACCGGCCACATCTGTTGTCATAACCCGGGCCGCCGATCGGCGGCCCGGCTGATTCCCACGGGTCCTCATGTCGGACGATACCAAGCTGTTCGGAAAGGCGGGACGCCAGCGCGCCATCGCGCCGACGCTGCCGCCGCGCCATCAGACCCTGCTGCTCAATGTCCTGAAGACAAAGCTCGCCCCGAACTTCTCGGAGGCGCTGCGTCAGCTCAGCCGTGAATGGATCGACGACGGTTCCAGTGTCGAATTGCGCGCCACCCTGTTGTTGGTGGCGGACCTCTGGGAACAGGGATGGCGCTTCAATGTCGATGACAGTGAGCGGATGGTCTTCGAGCCTCCGGGCCTGGCGCGCGACGAGGGCGAAAGCGTCGAGGCGGTCAAGTCGCGGATCCAGCGCACGCTGCGGATTGGACGCGACCGACAACTGCGCGAGCCGTCAGTCCGCCAGTTCATCGTCCGCATGGAGAAGCCGACGATCCGCGCCGATGGCCGGCGCACCTGCGTCCTCGACCTCGTTGATTCCGGGGCCCAATTGGCGGCTGCGCTGGCCGCCGCCAACGTCCTGCCGCCGGAGAGGCGCGCCGACGCCCTGAAGGGGGTGATCGACCCCGTTGTCGAGGTCGCCGAGGCCGGCCAGCGCTGCCCAGATACTGGGCTGCTTCTGATCGATATCTGGCGCTACTTCCGGCACACCTGGAGCCACGAGTACCGCTCGATACCGGGCCGCCAGATGATGATCCTGATCCGCAACGCCGCGCGCCCCCTGCGGCCCGTGATCGGGATCGCCATGTTGGCCAGTCCAGTTATGCGCCTGGGCGCGCGGGACGAATGGATCGGCTGGCTTCGTCCGGCTGCGCGCCGTCTGGTGGAGGTTGAGAAGACCTGGAAGCCGAAAGCCTTTGCAGACGCCCTGGAGGCCCGCCTGGACGCCTCCATCGCCGCTCTGCGCTGGGACGATCTGGCGACAGCCGAAGAAATCGCCGAACCGACAGAGGCGGTCGTCTTCCGGCTGCAGCAAATGGCTTATGGCGCGTCCTACCAACGCGACATTGCGCTTCGAGAGGCCTATGGCCGGACGCCTGGCAAGCCCGAGGCCAAGTCGTCAAAAGCCTCCGAGACGGTCGACTGGCGCGCGGCGTCGGAAGATCTGCTGTTCGTGAAGAAGCGCGCGGAAAGCCTCGCCGAACTTCTCTACGCCAAGCTTGTGCTGTGGGAGTTCGACCTCCGGGGGCGCCGGGCTTCCGTGGAGGTTTCGCGTCTTTTCGACTCCAAGCGCGGACAGCGCGCGATCGACATCGCGCTCACCGAATTCCGCAAGGCAGGGCTCTCCAGCCGGGTTGCAGACGTCAGCGTCTGCGGTGCCATCCACCCCTATAACGAGGTGCTGGGCGGCAAGCTGGTCGCCCTGTTGCTGGGGTCCAAGGAGGTCCGCGACGCCTATGCCCGCCGCTATGGCGGGCAGATCAGCGTGATCGCCTCGCAGATGGCAGGGCGGCCCATCCGCAAGCCCGCCGACCTCAAAATTCTGACGACGACAAGCCTCTATGGCGTCGGCAGCAGCCAGTACAATCGGCTCTCCCTGAAGGCGGCGGACCATGCCGCCCTGCCTTTCGACCTAACTTGGCGCGACCTGGGGAAGAGCCTGACCGGCGGTTACGGCACGCTGCATCTCGGCAGCGACACGGTGCAGGCGCTCCGTCGGATGAGCGAGCAGCGGCACGACGCCCGGCGGATCAACAATCGGTTTGGCGAGGGTACCAGCCCGCGCTTGCGCCAGGTCCGCGACGGCCTCGACGCCCTGGGCGTGGACAGCGAACGCGTGCTGCACCATGCGACGCCGCGCATCTTCTACGCCTGCGAACTGGAGCCCAACGCCCGCGCCCTCTTGCGAGACGCCAAGCCGAAACCGGCCCGGCGGGCGCCGTCGGCGGCCGTGGTTGGCGCCGCTTGGCGCAGGCGCTGGCTGCTAGGACGGATCGCCAATCGCGAGATCGATTTGGAAGGCCGGCTGCAGTTGCTGGGCCCCGGCAGCGTCCAGGCGACGTTCCGGCAGGGCGAAGATGATCAACTGCAATTGGAGTTCGACTAGTCGGGCAACGGCCGAAGATCGAAGACCTCGCCGATGAAGGCGGCACAGCGCTCGGCGGTAAACGCCTGCAGGCCTGCCTGGACAATTAGGCGCTCGGCCCAGGTCGGAGCCCGCACGCCGAACACCTCCACCATCCGGGCTTGGACCTCCCCCGCATACTCGGCCTGAGCCGCCTCGGTCCATCGCCGGTCCGACACAACTGCATCCCCTCCCATGGTCCGTAGTGCGGCCAAAGCCGCTTCGATCCTCGGCTCCGAACCCCTAACCGCCGGTTTTTTCTCCATTTCAATTCTCCGCTGGCGCGCGGCGCCCAACGCGCGGCGCGCCTGCGCCCCTCCAAGAGCCGGGGGAGGCAAGGGCCAGGGCGGCGGGGGCGAGGGGGATCACCCGGTCTGCAGGCCGCAGGGCGGCCGAAGACCGGGGAGACGCCCCCGCCGAGCGGAGCGGCCCTGGCGCGCGCCAGGGACCAGCGGTCCCTTAGGGAAGAGCCGGCGCCGGCGGGCCGGCGCCGGTTGGTGATTTTGCGGTTAAGCCAAACCGGAAACCGGCGTAATCTTCTGTCTGAGTGAGGTTCGCGAGCCGGCGTACGCGCCTGCGAAAAGGATGCGAGCTTCTATGGCCCAGTAGCCTGAACCTCCTCGTGGATCGAAGTCACAGAGGAGGCCCGCGTGGGCTATCAGGACAACTATATCTACGGAAACCCGCTGCTCGACGTGCGCTCCCTGGACGGGGTCAGCGAGGCCGAGGCGGCGTGGATCGAGTGCCTGCAGGACGGCGAGGATGATCCCGAGACGGCGCTGATCAAGAAGCAGGACCGCGAGGCTCTCGACGCTTTCGTCGGCGGCCTGCCGCCTAAGGTCGCCAGCGTCGCTGAAGGCTTCCTCGAGGGGCTGAACCAGCGCGAAATGGCCGCCCTCCGCGGCGTCACCGAGCAAGCTGTCTGCAAACAGGCGCGCAAGCTCAAGCGCTTCGGCCAGCGCCGGCTGAAAGCCCTGCGCCACGGCATCGGCGGCTAGGCCTCCACCAGCGCCTCGGCCGCGGAAGGCACCTTCCGCGTTCTGGGTTGCTTCCGCACGTTGATCGCCGATGCGTCCAGCGTGCTTGCAATGTGGGCCGCGTAGAACTTCTCGATCATCTCCACGCTTGTCCGGCAGTTCTTCGCGACCTGGTAGATGTCGGCCCCCTCCATCAGCCGCATGGAGATGTAGGTGTGCCGCAGGCTGTAGGCCGTCCGAGGTTTGCCTTCCCGGTCCGTCTTGAGGTCCAGCTCATCCAGGATCGTGTTGAGCAGTTCGCGCTGCACCTTTCCGAAGATGAGCTGGCCCGGCGCGCCGCCCGAGCGCGTCCGCAGCCGCATGAACGGCATGACCGCGCCCGGCATGCTCTTGCAGTAGCCGACGCCGCGCTTGCCGCGCACCGCGATCTCCAGGATCTGCTCGTTAGTGTCGTCATCGAGGATGATCCGGACGTCCCGGTACTGGAGCCGCGAGGCCTCGTCCGGCCGCAGGCCCGTGTTGGCCATGAACAGCACGTAGTCGTGCAGCTTCTCGCAAGCGCCCCGCCACCGCTCATGACGCGGGTCCTTCGCCCGCGCCCGGGTGGCGGTGTAGAGCAGCTTGTACTCCTCCGGCGAGAACCAGGCCCGCCGGCTGACCTTGGCCGACGACCGATAGTGTGGCGACAGGTCGGGCACCGCCGCGATCCATCCCTGTCGATTGGCGTACTTCAGCACCTGGCGCAGAGTGACGATCTCGGAGTTCAAGGTCGCCTTTGCCGGCCGCTTCCAGGCTGGCGGCTGCGGCGGCGGATCGCCGACAGGGTGGACCCCGACGATCTTCCGCGGCCGCCCACGCTTGCGCTTCGGCGGCGGGGGCGCTGGCGTCGCAAGCGGGCCGGAGAGTCGCTGCGCGCGATAGGCCTGCACCATGCCGGCGGTGATCTCCCCTACGGGCGTCTTCCCGAAGAGGGGTCGAAGGTAGAGCCGCAGGTGGCCGTCCTTGTGGGCGACGTACTCCTCGTTCCGCTCGCCGACGGTGAGCGTCTTGTACTCCTCGTAGAAGGCGGTCGCCGCGTCATTGAAGAGGGGCGTGGCAGGGCGCGGTGACTTGCGTCGGTGCTTCGCCGTCTCCGGCACCAACCCTCCGGCGGCGATGCGCTCCGCAGCGCTGGGAACCGGGATGCCGCGCTTCAGCAGACGGTCGTCCGCACAACGCTCGCCGTACCACTGCGCCGCGAAGACTGAGGCGGCGGCCAGGTCGAGATGACCGGTGGTAGCCCTGTGGTTCTTGCCGCCCATGTAAACGGAACACTGCCAGCGGCGGCTGTTCTCGCGGCGGTAGACGTGAACCTTGCCGTCGAGGATCGAATGGCGTTCCGCGGGCATGTCCACCAGGCCGAAGTCCATGACCCGTATAAGCCATCCGTCGCGCCCGCGAAACGCCTAACGCCTTGTTTTCGATACGTAACCTTACGTGCGCTCGGGCGCGGTGACGACGTGCGATGTCCGAACCATCAGCCGCTTCCCCAGGGACGAAAGGCGAGACGGCGTCCGCCGATGAGGCGCGTTTGGCCTGCGCCAGCGCCTAGGACGCGGAAGCTGCCTTCCGCGGTTTGGGAGCCTTTCGGACATTGATCGCCGCGGCGTCGAGGGCCGTCGAGATGTGCGCGGCGTAGTGCTTCTCGATCATTTCCACGCTGGTCCGGCAGTTCTTGGCCACCTGGTAGATGTCGGCCCCCTCCATCAGCCGCATGGAGATGTAGGTGTGGCGCAGGCTGTAGGCTGTCCGCGGCTTGCCCTCGCGGTCGGTCTTCAGGTCCAACTCGTCCAACACGGCGTTGAGCAACTCCCGCTGCACCTTGCCGAACACGAGCGCGGTGGGTGCGCCGCCGCTGCGCTTCTTCAGCCGCTGGAACGGCTGGACGGCGTCGGCGGTGCTCTTGCAGAAGCCCACGCCGCGCTTGCCGCGCACCGCGATTTCCAGGATCCGCTCGTCGGTGTCAGTGTCGAGGACGACCTTCACGTCGCGGTACTCGATGCGACAGGCCTCGTCCGGCCGCAGGCCCGTGTTGGCCATGAACAGCACATAGTCGTGGAACTTCTCGCACTCGCCCCGCCACCGTTCGTTCAGCGGGGTCCTGGCTCGCTCCCGGGTGGCGCTGCAGAGGCGCTTGTACTCGTCCGGGGAAAACCAGGCCCGACGCCCGACCTTGCCCGACGCCTTGTACGGGGCGGACAGGTCCGGCAGGGCACTGATCCAGCCCTGCCGGTTCGCGTACTTCAGCACCTGCCGTAGCACGACGATCTCGGAATGCAGCGTCGCCCTGGCTGGCCGCTTCCACGCCGGCCGGCCGCGCGGCTGCCGGCCGACAGGGTGCCGGCCGATGATCTTCGGCGGCCGCCCGCGCCCGCGCTTCGCCGCCGTCGGCGCCAGCTCAATCGGTCCCGACAGGCGCTGCGCGCGATAGGCCTGCACCATGCCGGCGGTGATCTCATTCACCCGGGTTTTCCCGAAGAAGGGACGCAGATAGAGGCGAAGCTGCCCCTCCTTGTGGGCAACGTATTCGGCGTTCCGTTCGCCGGCGGTGATGACCTTGTACTCCGCATAGAAGGCGTCCGCCGCCGCGTCGAAGAGTGGCGTCTTCGGTTCACATGGGGGCTTCCGCCGATGCTTCGCCGTTGCGGGCGCCTGGCCATCCGCGGCCGCTCGCACCGCGAGCTCCGGCAAGGGAACGCCGCGCCTCAGCAGGCGGTCATCCGCGCGCCGCTCGATGTACCAGTCCTCAGCGAAGGCGACGGCGAAGGCCAGATTCGTATGGCCGGTGGTCGATCGGTGGTGCTTACCGCTCAGCGTCGCCGCGCAATGCCACCGTCGACTGTTTTCGCGTCGATAAATGTGGACTCGGCCGTCGAGGATTTCGTGGCGTTCCGCAGGCATGTCTCCGCCCCAGAAAATGAGGGAACTGTGTAAGACATGTGCAAGCCATTTTCGGCACTTAACGCGTTGACTTTATTGACTAAGAACGGAAAAAAGGCCGTTTTGAGTCCGGCGCGTCTACCAGTTTCACCACAGGGGCCTGGGCCGCTGTATAGCGGGGGAGGGCTGCTTCGCCAACGTCGGAACCGAACCAGCACGACCGGCCATCAACAGTTACGGTCCTGGGACGACAACGAGCTCGACCACGGGAATCACCCCCTGAGGGCTGATCGTGAACGCGGCGACAGCCGCAAGATCTCGGGCTTCCGCGCGAGCTGATGAAGGATCCGATCGGAGGCGTCTTCGCGCCACCTTTGCGAGGCGCGAAGGCTGAGGAGCCGCGCGTCGCATTCGGATCGGGTCGCGAAACTCGAAAGCCAGACGAACACCCGGTCGCGCTCGCGGACCGGAAGGCCCCTGAAGGTGTTTTCGCTCGTCTCGGTCGTGAATTCCGCCAAGACCGGAACGCCCAAGGCGTGCAGCCGCGGCTTCATGGCGGTCCGGAAGAACTCGACGAACGGGTCCACCATATCGGCGTCAAGGTAGTGGATGCTGGCTACCACCACGCCGGCGTCACCGTTCGTCGCACCCGGCCCGGGTCGTCGAAGCCGGGCGACCGGAACGCCCGATCCGGGCCGCGCGGGTCGCAACAGAAGTACATTGTCGGAATCGATCATCGCGCCGTTGGCCTCGCGATTGTGCTGTTTCCAGACCGGGCCGCCGTAGAACGCGCCGAGGCTCTTGGCCCGCGAGGGCATGTCTGGAAAGCCGCGCATCCAGACGAAGCGCTCGGGGTCATCCAGGTCCCAGAACTGGCCGATGACCCGCATGCCGAGCGCTTCCTGCGATTCGATGAACTCCCGCTCGAACAGGGTCGTGAAGGGGCCTCGCGCCCCGACGTGGAGCGTGTACTGGCGCAACTCCACGATCGGGCAGCAGGTCTCCGCCGCGCCGCCGGCGCCCGCGGGCGGGGACTGCGACCAACCGAGGCGGGGCAGTGCGGCCGCGGCCAGGCCACCACCTGCGGCCAGAAGATCGCGGCGCGACCGGAGCGAGGTCGCCGGCCGCTGAAACAGCCTATCTCGCGGTTCGTGCATAGGGTCGCGCCTCAATTCGCCCGCCGCCGCTCTCCAGCGGATTGCAGGGCAGTTAAAACCAATCACTCGGTTTGTTTTGTCAAGAGCGGCCCCTCCCGGCTGTCAATTCGACGGTGAGGGCTCTGATAGTCGGCCGAGGTTCGGTGCTTCGCGCGGTCGGTTCAGTCGGCGGTCAGAGTCCGGGTCGGCGAGAGGCCCCGTACGTCACCAAGGCGATGATCGACGGGCCGCGACCGCCGGCTCAAGCGTGACTGTTCAGGTCGGCCGTCAGGCGCCGGGCGCAAATCTTCAGGGCGTCCGTCGCCTGGTCGGTCCTGGCCATGGCCATGGCGCCGGAATAGGCGGCGACCACCACTGTCGCGAACGCCTCTGCGTCGAGGGCTTTCAGCCTCCCCTCGGCGATATCGGATCGCAGCTTGGCGGCGATCCGCGCACGCCAGTCGGCGAACAGCTCGCGGAACTCGCCGCGGAATTCCGGGTCGGCGAGGGACAGTTCGGCGGCGAGGTTGTTCACCGGACAGCCCTCCACCGCCTGGCGTGCGTCCAGGTCCTCGCAGATGGCGGCGAAGGCCTCGGCGATGCCTTCGGCGGCGGTGCGGGCGTTCGAGACCGGCGCAAGCCAGGTTTCTTCGAGCGCCGGGCGCACCCGCTCACGAACGACGGCGAGGCCGAGGGCCTTCTTGCTCGCGAAGTGATGGTGCATGGCCCCAAGGGTGACGCCAGCCCGTTGCGCGATGTCCTGAAGCGACGTCAGGGTATAGCCCCGGCTCGGAAAGAGTTCCGCGGCGGCGTCCAGCACCTTGCGTCGCAAGACGTCCGGGGCGTTGGTCCTTTTCATTCGAAGGCGTCTTCCATCGTCATCCCCGCGGGCCGGTCCATGCGGCCTTTTCGAGCTCCTACAGGACCGCGGCCTCGAAATCACCTTCGTCGCCGAACGCGCCGCTCGAACATGAGTTGACACTCGAAGGGCTCGACCTAAGCTATAACAAACCATTTGATCGGTTTTTAAAAGTACGCCGGCGTTGTGGCGAAGGCCGAGGCGCGTTCCAGGAGAGATGTGATGCCGGGATCCCTGCCCTCACGGACGCGCATCGTCGGCCAGGCGATCGCCCGCTACAGCCTGGTGTTCTTCTTCCTGGCGTTCGGCGTCTTGAAATTCACGCCGGGTGAGGCCGCGGCGATCCACCCGCTACTGGTCCACAGCCCCTTCCTGGGCTGGCTTACGACGATCGCGGACCCGCAGGGATCGTCGGCCGCTATCGGCGTGATCGAGATCGGCCTGGCGCTGCTGGTCGCCTCGCGGCCACTCCTGCCGCGGGCCTCGGCCGTCGGCAGCGCCGGGATGGCGCTCGCCCTGGTGATTACCTTGAGTTTCCTGGTGACGACGCCGCACCTGGACCCCGCTCTGTCGAGTTTCATCGTCAAGGACTTGACGCTTTTCGGCGTGGCGGTCTGGTCGGTGGGCGAGGCCTTGCAGGCGGCCGCCGCCCGGTCGCCCGGTCCGTGAAGGCGATCCGCCGTGAAGGCGCGCGACGCTTGCTCGAGACGGCCTGGGCGGGCAAGCCCTGGGGGAGGCGGGGATGAACATCGCAAGTGGGGCCGCGCCGCCAATCCCGGTCAAGGCGACCGCCCGGGAGTGGATCGGGCTCGGTGTCCTGGCGCTCCCTTGCCTGATCTACGCGATGGACCTGACGGTCCTGAACCTCGCGGCGCCGTCCCTGAGCGCCGACCTCAGGCCGAGCGCGGCGCAGTTGCTTTGGATCATCGACATCTATGGCTTCGTGGCGGCCGGCGCGCTGATGCTCATGGGGCCACTGGGGGATCGAATCGGGCGGCGTAAGCTGCTGTTGATCGGCTCCGCCGCCTTTGCGGTCCTTTCCCTCCTGGCCGCTTTTTCCCGTAGCGCCCCGATGCTGATCCTGGCGCGCGCGCTGCTCGGACTTGCCGGGGCCACCCTCGCTCCGTCGACGTTGTCGCTGATCAGCGCCATGTTCCGGGACGACCGCCAGAAGACCTTCGCGATCAGCGTGTGGGTGGCGAGCTTTTCGCTCGGCGGCGCCTTGGGCCCCATCATCGGGGGCGCGGTCATCTCGCGCTTCTGGTGGGGCGCGGTGTTCCTGATCCCGATCCCGATCATGGTGATGCTGTTGGCCACGGGGCCGAGACTGCTGCCCGAATACGCGAACCCTGACGCGGGCCGGCTGGATCTGCTGAGCGCCGCGCTCACCCTGGCAGGCGTCCTGCCGATCATCTACGGGATCAAACGCGCCGCTGAAGGCGCCGGCGACGGGCTCGCGGCGGCGGCCGCCGCCATCGGCGTCATCTGCCTGGCGATCTTCGTGCGCCGCCAGACGGTCCTGAAAGAACCCTTCCTCGATCTGCGGCTCTTCACACGGCCGGCCGTGGCCGCGGCCCTGATGATCAACGTCCTCGACTTCTTCGTGGGCTTCGGGATCCTGCTGCTCGTCGCCCAGTTCCTGCAGCTGGTCCTGGGGCTGTCGCCGATGGGCGCGGGGCTTTGGGGGCTGCCGGTCGGGTTCGGGTTCGTGTTCGGATCGCTGGGGACCTCGGCGTGGCTCAAGCTCATGCGACCAGCCTATGTCCTCGGCTGCGGCCTCGGGCTGGGCGGCCTTGGCCTGGCGCTGATGGCCTATGCGCTCGACGCGCGCAGCCTGATCCTGGTCACCGTCGGCAACACCATGTTCGCCCTGGGCTCGGCGCCCGGGATCGCCATCGTCGCCGACCTGGTGGTGAGCGCGGCGCCGGAGGGCCAATCCGGCGCAGCCTCCGCCGTCTCCGAGACGGCGACTGAGTTCGGAGGCGCGCTCGGCATCGCCCTGCTGGGAAGCCTGTCGACCTATCTGTTCCGCACGAAATTGAGCGCGATGCTGCCACGCGACGTGACAGGCTCGCTCAAGAACCAGGTCCTCAGCGGCCTGGGCGCGGCGGGCCGGGCGACGGACCATCTGGCGGGCGGGGCCCAGGTGCTGGCCTCGGCTCGGGCGGCCTACGTCGCGGGCGCCAGCGTCGCACTCGAGGTGAGCGCCTGCGTTTCGCTCGCGGCGGCGGTGCTGGCGATCACCATGTTCCGCGCCGTGCCGGGAAATCGCTGAAGGCGCGCCATGGCGGTCGTCAAGCGTTGAGGCATGCCATGAGGCGTCAGGCGTCGCGGTTGTAGAAGGTAGGCCGCGAGGCCTGAATCTGGAGAGACATACATGTCGCTGAAGGACGCGAACGTCGCCACCCGACTGCCGGCTCGGGACCTCCAGCGGGCGCGGGCCTGGTATGCGGAGAAGCTCGGCCTTGATCCCGACGAGGAGCGCGAGGGGGGCTTGCTCTACAGGATCGGGGACTCGGAGTTCGTTCTCTTCGAGTCCGCCGGACAGTCAGATGGCGCCTTCACTCAGATGGCGTTCACGGTGTCGGACATTGCTACCGAAATGGCTGACCTGCGGAATCGCGGCGTCGTGTTTGAAACCTATGACGACCCGGCCTTCAGGACCCAGGACGGAATCGCCGAAATCACTGGGAACTATCCGAGCAAGGGTGACGGGGAGCGCGCCTGCTGGTTCTGGGACAGTGAGGGCAACCTGCTCGCCATGGGTCAGGCCTATTCCTTGAAAGGGTCATCTCCTGGAGCGCTCGCCTAATATCCGTTCGGATCGCGTAGCCGACGAGCCGGCCATGACCTCTCGATGCCTACCCTTCGGCGGGCGACCCCGGCGGCTGCGGGTCTTGCGCATCGACAGTTGCAGCTCCAAATGATAATCAATCGCAACTAAACGTTCGCGTCCGGAAAATCCGCCCAATGCACGACATGGCCGCCGAGCCTGCGAAGCTGTCCGCCCCGGCGGAGGGCGCCGTCGTGCGGCTGAGCGCGGCCAAGCCTGGCGACCGCGGGACCATCGTCGAGGTGCGGGCCGAGAGCCATCCCGGCGACCACGGCGTCGGCGTGGACGAGCTGCAGCGCCGGCTGCTCGAATTCGGCTTCGTGGAGGGCGCGCGGATCGAGGTGCTGCACGAGGGGGCGATCTGGCGCGACCCGATCGCCGTGCGGCTTGACGACATGCGCATCGGGCTTCGGCGCCGCGACGCCGAGGACGTCTGGGTCCTGCTGGATCCGAAATGAGCGAGGCGACGCTGGCGACGGGAGGGCTGCCGACCGCGCGCGTCGCCCTGGTCGGCAACCCCAACTCCGGCAAGACGGCGCTGTTCAACGCGCTCACCGGCAGCCGCCAGAAGGTCGCCAACTACGCCGGCGTCACCGTCGAGCGCAAGGAAGGCCAGGTGGCGACGGCCAGCGGGCGGACGCTGTCGGTGCTCGACCTGCCCGGCACCTATTCGCTGCGCGCCCGCAGTCCGGACGAGGTGGTCACCCGCGACGCGGTGCTGGGCAAGCTGGCGGGCGAGACCCCGCCGGACGTGCTGGTCTGCGTGGCCGACGCCACAAACCTCAGGCTCGTGCTGCGGCTGATCCTGGAGCTGAAGGCCGTGGGCCGGCCAATGGTGCTGGCGCTCAACATGTACGACATCGCCCAGCGCCAGGGGCTGCGCATCGACCTGGAGGGCCTGGCGCGGGACATCGGCTGCCCGATCGTCACCACCGTGGCCACCCGCAAGCGCGGCGTCGCGGACCTGGTGGCCCAGGTGGACGGCCTGATCGCCACAGGCGCGCTTTCCGCCGACAACGCCTGGCGCGAACCGGACGCCGGCCAGATCCGCGACGCCCACCGCGAGGCGCAGCGCATCCTGAAGGCCAATGTCCGCCCAGCCCTGCGCCCCGACACCTTCACCGGCAAGGTGGATGGCGTGCTGCTGCACCCGGTGGCCGGACTGGCA